>Ga0102940_1000375_pt1 | contig 30889 bp, 28 predicted proteins | sample SalPonR2_C_D1_MG_FD_78215 | JGI IMG/M metagenome (GOLD analysis project Ga0102940, IMG submission 78215) | Salt pond soil microbial communities from South San Francisco under conditions of wetland restoration - Salt Pond MetaG R2_C_D1_MG | ecosystem: Environmental > Aquatic > Marine > Intertidal... | reverse complement strand
GCCCAGCATCACGGAATGTGCCCCGGCTGCCAGGGCTTTGGCAATGTCACCGGAAAATTTTACGCCGCCGTCGGCAATGATGGGCACCCCGGTCTTTCTGGAGATGTCCTTGCAGTTCTGCACCGCTGTGAGCTGGGGCACCCCCACCCCGGCCACGATACGGGTGGTACAGATGGATCCGGGGCCGATACCGATCTTTACAGCATCCGCCCCGGCATCAATCAAGGCTTTTGCCCCGGTCTCTGTGGCCACATTGCCGGCCACCACCTGAGAATCGGGAAAATCATGCTTGATCTGTGTGACCGCACCAATGACATTTTTGGAATGGCCGTGGGAGGTATCGATCACCAGGGCATCGACACCGGCACGGACCAGGGCATCCACACGCTTCATCATATCAGATCCCACACCGATGGCAGCACCGGCCCGCAGCCGTCCATAGGAATCTTTACAGGCATCAGGATATTTTTTGATTTTTTCAATATCTTTTATGGTGATCAGTCCTGTAAGTTTGCCATTGGGATCCACCACCAGCAGTTTTTCAATGCGGTGCTTGTGGAGCAGGATCTTGGATTCTTCCAGGGTGCATTTTTCTGTCACCGTCACCAGGTTTTCACTGGTCATAACCGCCCTGGCCGGTTTTTCCAGCTGGGTTTCAAACCGCAGGTCCCGGTTGGTGACGATTCCCACCAGTTTTTCCCCTTCTGTTACAGGAATGCCGGAAATACGGTATTTGGCCATGATATTGAGTACTTCAGATATAGGCACATCCGGATGAATGGTCACCGGGTCCACGATCATGCCGCTTTCCGATTTTTTGACCCGGTCCACCTCTATTGCCTGATCATCTATCGACAGGTTCCTGTGGATAAACCCCATCCCCCCTGCCCTGGCCATGCTGATGGCAGTCAATGCCTCTGTCACGGTATCCATGGCTGCCGAGACAATGGGAACATTGAGTTCAAGTTCCCGGGTGAGCCGGGTTTTGACCGACACGTCATCAGGAAGAATGGCGGAATAATCAGGAACCAGAAGGACATCATCAAAAGACAACCCTTCATCCGGTAATATTATGGACATAAAACGCCTCCAGAAAGGAAAAAATTGTTTATAGATACCATTCAGGGCAGCCATTACAGGGATTGGAAACAGCCGGCCGGATTTGAAACATCAAACCAGTATATAAACACGTACTCTTACCAAATTAAATCTTTTTAGGCAAGGTTTTGCCATCAATCTGCAAGCTGATTTTTGAGCAGCCTGAGTATGACGGGAATGGCCGGCGGCATACGGGTGCTGGATTTGGAAAGATTGCGGATTATGGAAAAATGGCTGCCGTTTACCCGGGTTACCGGCACTTGCTGCAGCGCAGCAGAATCCACAGATACAAGGCCATCTCCCAAAAGGTTTTTCAGCGCTCTCTGATGCAGCCAGGGACACAAAATCCCTGCAATCACATGCATCTGTGTATTTTCGAGCAATGGGGACTGATTCAATTGTGTCAGAAATCGGCTGTCCGGCAGCAGGTCAACACCGGCAGCACCGGTACCGTCCAGCAGACAGTGCAGCCAGTGGGTATCGGGTTTGAAAAGATGAAATACCTGGTCTCTGATTTCCGTAAAAATCCGGAAACGGGCCATTTGGGTGCCATGGTTGGGTGTTCCCACCATGATAAGCTGTCTTACTGCCGGCACCATCCGGGCGGTGGCAGCTTCAGCATAGGCATATGCCGGACTTGTGAGCATGTCCCGGGCCACCAGCCCGCCCATGGAATGGGCCACAACAGAAACCGGCCCGGAATCTGTTGTGGCAAGTACACGCATCTGCTCAAAAAAAAACCGGGTTGACGCAGCAATGGCCTGGTCATTGGGATAGGTCATGACGAGAACCTGGTATCCTTTTTCACTGAGAAACGGGGCCAGATTCTGCCAGATGATCCCTGGATCATCCAGACCGTGAACCAGAACCACCCGGTCTCCACGAGAATCGCCTGAAGGTATTTTGCTTTCTTTAAACGGCTTGATACCGTATCTTTTTTCCAGTGCCTGTGCTGCTTCTGGAAACCGGTTTTTAATTGACTGGTGCAACGCATGCCGGATTTGGTGTTCCCGGGGCAAAAAAAAGGAACGTGCTGTCTGAAAACAGATCCAAGCGGCAACAATCACCCCTATGGCTGTAAGCCATTTATGGCGGCAAACCCATTCCATGAAACAAAGCCTTGCGTCTGAAACGTGTCGGTGATTCTAATAACAAAGTATGAAAGCGTTAGCCGGTGGTAACAGCAAAAAAATTGTTGTTTGCTGGAAGCCAATAATTGCGTACTAACAGCTAATAGCTAACGGCTAACAGCTTTCTTATAAACATTACGGCACCACCCACAGGGCAGTATCAGAAGCCTGGCTGATTATCTGCCGGGACACAGACCCCATGAAAAAGGATTTGTTGATGCCCCGTCTGCCGAAAACCAGGGTATTGCATTTGTTTTTTTGTGCAAACTCTACAACCGTGTTGCCGACACGCCGGCCCCCCGCAATTGTGTGAATATCAATCTGGTCCTGAGATATCCCCATCTGCGTAAATTTTTTCATGGCCAGAGGGTAAAACCGGTCCACACAGGCACGGTCTTTTTTTTCGATGATCTTTACAAATTCAGGGTCCAGGTCATCGTCCAGATCAATCTCACAATAATTGTGGGCCGTATTGGTGACATGCAGCAGTGAAATATTGATATCTGTGTTTTCCGATATCATGAAACTGACATGGTCCACCGCCCGCAAAGAATCCTGTGATCCATCTATGGCCACGAGCATATTCTGTGGCTGCACATCTCCCTGGACCAGCCAAACAGGCAGGGCCTGGGACCTTTCCAGTACGGCATCAGACACACTGTCATCAAAAAATTTCTGGATCCCGGTCACCCCCCGCCGTCCCACCACAATGGCATCCAGCAGGTTTTTCTGGGCATATTCAATGACATCCTGGGCCAGGCCGAGTTCTCTGGGACGGGTGACCAGTTCAATGCGGTCCTCAAGAAAACCTGACCGGGTCATTTCCGATTTCAGATCATGCAGGACCGCCTGGGCTTTGTCATTGTTTTTTTTTGTCACCTTTTTCAACTGGGCTCGCACATGCATGTCTTTTGCCGCTTCTTCCTGCAGATACAAAGAAACAGGCGGCTGAACGTGATAGAGCACACAATGCAGATTTTTAATAACAGATGATATGTGAACAGCGTACCGGACAGCCTGCAAAGAAGACCGGGATGTGTCCACTGGTATGAGAATCTTTTTTTCCATGGCATCCTCCTTTGTTTTTTAACATTTTATCATACCCGGCATTTTTTGTGGATACTAAATAACCTCCATGCCCTGGCGGGCACAACAAAGTATAAAGCGTTAGCCGGTGGTAACAGCAGGGAAAATTTTGCTTACTGGAAGTGAATAATTGCGTACCAATCGCTAACGGCTAACTGCTTTCATATAAGTATATGCCCTGTTGCGGTACAGATCAAGTCTTTGGATCAGGCCATCTGGATATTTGCTATAGCAAGGAGTAGGCTATGAGGAGCCCCGAGTGGTATCCTGTGAACGGCCCGATATCTTCCGGGGCCGATTACCGTAACTTTTTTCAGGAAAGGAACAGTTCTTCCGTGTACGGTTCTGTCATCCTGTCATGTCTGCCGGCACCTCCGGCTCTGACGGACCTGTCACAGCACACCTCCAGGGGCTCCCTGCCAAGGTTCTTGTGGGGCACAATCCATTATAGCAAATATCCAGAGGCCATGTTTCCACTTGCCCGAAACACCAGATATGATATGGTGGTCTGCTGAAATCTTTTAACAGGAAAATTTTAATGCTGCTTACAATCAATCCGGAAAATCCCCAGGAAAGACTGATTTCCCAGGTAGTGGATATTTTAAGAAAGGGCGGTATCATTGCCTACCCCACTGATACCTTTTATGGTATCGGATGTGATATCATGAACAAAAAGGCCATTGAACAGGTGTATGCCATCAAGCAACGCAGCCAGTCCAAGCCGTTCAGCTTTATCTGTCCGGACCTCAAGGATATCGCCACCTATGCCAAGGTATCCAATGTGGCCTACCGGAATATGAAGCGGTTGCTGCCGGGCCCTTATACCTTTGTACTCTCAGGGTCCCGGATGGTTCCCAAGATCATGCTCACCAAACGCAAGTCAGCCGGTATACGGGTGCCCGACCACATGATCGCCCTGGCATTGGCCAGGGAGCTGGGCAATCCCATTATATCCACATCTGCCACAGACCCAGAGGGACGGATTTTCCAGGATCCTTCCCTGCTCCACGATTTTTTCAAAAACCGCCTGGATGTGGTAATTGACGGGGGTCCGGTCCCTGGCACAGCATCATCTGTGATCTCATTAATTGATGATATACCGGAAATTATCCGTCACGGTGCCGGAGATGTGGAGATCTTTGAATAGGGTCTGGGCTATTTTGCGCAGAAAGGATATGGGGGTCTCCTTTGGATAGGTTGGTACCAGCGTGCCCTCAATGCCGGCCAGCTCCCCTGCCCACTGAACAGCATCATCCAGATTTCCCAGCCGGTCGATAAGGTTGTGCGCCAGCGCGCTCTGTCCTGTGTAAATACGGCCGTCGGCAAGCTTTGTCATATCTTCTTGCAGGATGTTCCTGGCATTTGCCGTGTCGGTGACAAACTGCAGATGCAGCTCATCCACCAGCTGCTGCAGCAGTTTTTTCTCGTTTTCCCCAAGTTCCCGTAAAGGGGACCCCATGTCCTTGAATTCCCCGCTTTTGATGACCACAGGGGAAATACCGATCTTTTTTGCCACCTCCATAATATTCACATACTCCATGATCACCCCGATACTGCCGGTAATGGTGCCTGGATTGGCCATGATTCCTTCCGCAGCTGCAGCCACATAATATCCGCCTGAGGCAGCGACCGATCCCATGGAGGCAACCACTTTTTTGGTTTTGCGGGTTTTGGTCAGCTCTCTGAAGATCTCCTGGGATGGCCCGATGCCGCCGCCGGGGCTGTCCACCCGGACGACAATGGCCTGGATGCTGTCATTTTCCCTGAAGGATGTAATGTGTTCTATGATTTTTCTGGATGACAGTATTGGTCCGGTCACCTCTATGATCCCGATATTTGCCCCGGGTTCCTTATAGGGTGCAGCGGTATCTACCATCTTTGTACTTACAAAGATCAAGGCCACCACCCCTAAAAACATGGCAGTGGCACAGCAGGCCATCATTAACAAAAAAAACAGTACCGGGTGTCGCCGTGAAAACATAAGGTTTATCCCCAAAAAAAAAGAGGCCGGATAAAATCGTATTTTACCCGGCCCGCTATTACCGTATAAAAACCCTGTGCGTTACAGAAGAAAAACAGCCTTATTCATCTTCTTTTTTGTCATCCTGGGCTTTGTTGGCTTCAATCTGTTCCTGGATATTGTTGCGCAGGATTTCACCAAAAGAAGAGGTGGCGGGTTTCATGTTCTTGGCAAATTCTTCCAGGTATCTGTCATCGTCATCTTCTTCCAGACGCTTGATGGAGAGTCCGATACGTCTTTCATCAGAATTGATGTTCATTACCTTGGCGGTGATGGTGTCGCCCACCTGGTAATGGTCTTTGGGACTTTTGATATTTTCCTTGCTGATTTCCGATACATGCACCAGGCCTTCAATGCCCTCTTCCAGCTCTACAAATACACCAAAGTCTGTGAGATTTGTGATCACACCGGAAATCTCCTTGCCCACTTCATACCGTTGGGCCACGGTTTCCCATGGGTCTGACTGGGTCTGTTTTATACCCAGAGAGAAGCGTTCATTGGCCTTGTCGATATCCAGCACAACCGCCTGAATGGTGTCCCCTTTCTTGTATACCTCAGACGGATGCTTGATGCGCTTGGTCCAGGAAATGTCGGAGATGTGCACCAGGCCGTCAATATCATCGTCAATGCCGATGAACAGGCCGAATTCCGTAATGTTTTTGATTTTTCCCTCGATGATGGTGCCCACCGGATATTTCTGGGAAATCACTTCCCAGGGATTTTCCTGGGTCTGTTTTATGCCCAGAGAGATACGGCGGTTGTCGGGTTTAAGATCCAGAACAACGGCTTCCACCTGTTCTCCCACAGTTACCATCTGGGACGGGTGGCGGATTTTGCGGGTCCAGGACATTTCGCTCACATGGATAAGCCCTTCCACCCCTTCTTCCAGCTCTATGAAGGCACCATAATCGGTGAGGCTGACCACTTTTCCCACAATTTTTGATCCAGTGGGGTATTTGTCCACTGCCGTGGTCCAGGGATCAGGGGTAAGCTGTTTCATGCCCAAAGATACCCGCTCTCTTTCAAAGTCAAAGGACAAAATTTTCACCGTTATTTTATCGCCCACAGAATACAGTTCTGACGGGTGTTTCACCCGGCCCCAGGAGATATCAGTAATATGGAGCAGTCCGTCCACACCGCCTAAGTCCACAAAAATACCGTATTCCGTAATATTTTTAACAATACCTTCCATGACCTTGTCATTTTCAATGGCCTGGAGGGTGGCAGCCCGCAGTTTCTCCCGTTCGGCTTCCAGCAGCACCCGGCGTGACAGTACAATATTGTTGCGTTTCTTGTTGTACTTGAGGATTTTGAACTCATAGGTCTTGTTGACCATTTCATCCATATTGCGTATGGGGCGCAGATCAGCCTGTGATCCCGGTAAAAAGGCCTGCAGTCCGATATCAACGGAGAAACCACCCTTGACCCGGTTGGTGATAACCCCTTCGATGGTACCGTCTGCATCATATATCTCTTTGATGGCATCCCATACCTTGACTTTCTTGGCTTTATCACGGGACAGAAGAACGGTTTCCTCCTCCTCATCCCATACCTCAATCATTACCTCAAAGCGATCATTGAGTTTGACATTGATATTGCCTTCCTCATCAATGAATTCATGAATAGAGATACGTCCTTCGGATTTGTATCCCACATCCACCAGCACCATATCGCGGCCCACGGATATGACGGTTCCGGTAACCACCTGTCCTTCTTCGAATTTTTTAATACTGGATTCATAAATGCCCAGAAGTTCTTCCATGGACTCGTCACCGGTGAATTCATGGTCCGACATGGCAGTGTTTTCCTGTTCATCAGGTCTTTCCCAAGATACGTCCTGGGCATCAACGTCCTCTTGTGCCGCAAATTCAGTTGCCTGTGTCTCTGCTGTTTCAGTATTCATGTCTTGGTTTTCGTTTTCTTCAGTAATGTTGTTCATTAATGGTATTCCCCCTAATCGAATTTAGTTACTCATCCTAATGGGTCAAAAAGGACAAGTACAATTTATCTTTATATCAACGGGCAAAAGAAAAATCAACAAAATATTCTCAAATTCCATTGATTTTACAGATATGTGTGCATCTTATCCACCACCTGCCGGGGCGTCAGAAAAGAAGCGTCGATATGAATGGCATCAGAAGCCGGTTTCAAAGGGGCCTGGGTCCTTTGTGCATCATCTGTATCGCGTTTTTCCATCTCTGCCATGACACAAGAAAAATCTTTGGGTGCGTCCTGCATTTCATCATAGCGCCGCCTGGCCCTGATGGAGAGATCGGCAAACAGGAAAAATTTGACAAAGGCATCCGGAAAGACCACGGTGCCCATATCCCGGCCTTCGAAAACCGCATCCTGCTGTTGGGAGATACTGCGCTGCAGTGCCAGCAGAGCCGACCGGACAGCAGGATTTGCAGAAACCGCAGATGCCAGCATGGTGATCCGGGATGTCCGGATATGGCTGGTGATATCTTTTCCAGAAGAAAAGAGCCGCAGCCCGTCTTTTTCCAACTGAAACTGCAGATCAAGGGTGGACAAAAAATTTTTCAATGCCGCGTCGTTTTCCCAGTCAATATTCTGCTGCATAATTTCATGGGCTACTCCACGGTAAAGGGCCCCGGTATCCACCCGGATACATCCCAGGTCTTGTGCAAGCAGCGTGCTGACCGTTGTCTTTCCGGCCCCTGCAGGCCCGTCAATGGTGATAATGCGATGGGGCATCTGTGTTTATCCTCAGTTGTTTTTTAACAGGCATCTGGTTTCAGAACGTTTTTCAACGCAGAGACAAATGCCTGGTTTTCTTCCCATGTGCCTGCATTGACCCGCAAAAAGGTATCAAACCCGTAGGATTTCATGGAGCGGACAATCACCCCCTGCCTGAGCAGTTTATCAAAAATCTGAGAAGCATCGGTTTTGACATCCACCATCAGAAAATTGGCATGGGTGGGCAACGGGCTCAATCCCATGGCAGACAGCTGGGCTGTCAGAAAATCGATGCCCTGGTGAATGACGTCAACACCGTGCTGCAAAAAAACCTGGTCTGCCAGGGCCGCCTGCGCAGCTGCCTGTGCCAGGCCGTTGACATTGAAGGGCTGGCGGATCCGGTTGAGTATCCGGGCTGTCTCCTTTTCCATGATGCCGTAGCCGATCCTGAATCCGGCCAGTCCATAGGCTTTGGAAAAGGTTCTCAAGGTCACAATCCGCGGGTCCTGCAATGGTTTTTCAAGAGAATTGAATACCCGGGGATCCCTGACAAACTCCATATATGCCTCATCCACCACAATAAGCACATCAGAAGGAATTTTTGCCGCAAATTTCTGGAAAGCATCCCGGGTAATGGCACTGCCCGTGGGATTAAACGGATTGGTGACAAACACCATCCGGGTAAGGGGAGACACATTTTCCACCAATGCATTGAGATTGGTATCAAATCCGGACAGGGGCACCATCACCGGTTCCCCTTTTGCCGTTCTTACACTGATTTCATACATGAGAAAAGAGGGCAGCGGCATCAGTGCCTGGTCCCCGGGATCTAAAAAAGCATGGGCCAGAAGGGCGATAAGGTCATCTGATCCATTGCCCAGCACGATGTTTTCCGGCTCCACCTGAAATTTTTCTGCCAGCGCGCTGCACAGGTCATGGGCAACCGGTTCCGGATACCGGTGCATGCCGGGCAGACTGGCCTGCACCGCGGCGGTCACCTTTGGGGAAAACCCCAGCGGATTTTCATTGGATGCCAGTTTCACAACCGACTGGATCTGGTATTCCCGGGTAAATTCAGATAATGGTTTACCGGCTTCATAGGGCTTGATACCGGCGATGGACCTGCTTGTCCTGAACTTCATCTATACGTGACTCCTTGAGGTAAAGCTCTTTATGTAGTTAGGATTTGAATTTTTGTCAACACTTGTGGTAAGAATCTGAATATTCGCTATGGCAGCATGCGCTTCTACGGGGAGCCCTGGTGGTGTCCTGTGAGCGGACCGTCAGATCCGAAGGGGGCCTGGTAAAATATGCCGGGATGGGTTTCAATCAGAGGGCGGGTTGCCGCTCTTCATTGTTCTCATGCAAACAGGCCCTTGCAGATCTCGGGCCGGGCACAGGACACCACCAGGGGCGGGGCCTGGAAAAGCGTGCTGCACAGAGCGAGCAAAAAACTGATATTCTTATGGCCAATATCCAGGGAAGAATCATGCCACGCATGCCACGCCAGACAAATATTTTTTATGGAGCAAACCAATGTCCCCCTGTGTAACCCTTGGACTTGAAAATCTGAAAAAACATCCCCCGGAAGCATTTCAGGGATCCCGGCTGGGACTGCTTGCCAATCCCGCATCCGTTGATTCACAGTTTTCCCATGCCCTTTCGGTCATACAGGCCTTGTTCCCGGGACAAATTACCGCTATTTTTTCTCCCCAGCACGGGTTTTATGCGGAAAAACAGGACAACATGATCGAATCAGACCATGGGGTGGAACCTGATCTGAACATTCCCATCTACAGTCTCTACAGCCGCACCCGGATTCCTGAACCCCGGATGCTGGCAGACATCGACACCCTTGTGGTGGATATCCAGGATGTGGGCACCCGGGTGTACACCTTTATATACACCATTTCCCTGTGCATGGAAGCAGCAGCACAGATGAACAAAAAAGTGGTTGTCCTTGACCGGCCCAATCCCATAGGCGGATGCCAGGTGGAAGGCAATGTTCTGGACCCTTCGGCTGCTTCATTTGTGGGGCGGTTTCCCATTCCCATGCGCCACGGCATGACAGTGGGAGAAATCTGTCAATTTTTCAACCATGAATTTCATTTGGGATGTGATCTGACCATTGTTCCCATGACCGGCTGGAATCGCAGCATGTACTGGCGGGACACCGGCCTGGCTTGGACTCCGCCTTCCCCCAACCTGCCCACCCCTCTATCGTGCATGGTCTACCCGGGCCAGGTGATTTTTGAAGGCACCAATATCAGTGAAGGCCGGGGTACCACCCTGCCTTTTGAACAGTTCGGGGCCCCGTTTCTGGATACGGCCCTCATGGGACCGGTGCTCAACCAGATGGTTTCCGGTGCCTGTTTCAGGCCGGTATGTTTCCAGCCCACCTCCGGTAAATGGCAGGACCAGATATGCAAAGGGTTTCATATCCACATAACAGACAAAAATGCATTCAGACCCTATGCGGCATCCCTGCTGGCACTGCAGCTGATCATCAGATGTCATCCAGATGCGTTTGCCTATAAGCTGCCGCCCTATGAATATGAATATGAGCGGTTGCCCATGGATCTGATAATCGGAGACACCCATATCCGGGAACGCATCACCGCGCTGGAAGATCTAAAGGATCTGGAGGATTTCTGGCAAGATGGGCTGTCTGCCTTTACAGCCGTCTCCCAAAAGTATTATCTTTATGGGTGATGCCGGTACAACTTTCTGGGCCATAAAAAAAGGGCCGGTTTGCAGCAACTGGCCCTTCTGGTAAACCGTATGACAAAAGCGGTTATTTGCTTTTTTTCAGGTCATTGAGCTCTTTTTCAAGTTCAGCAATCCGTGACTGGTCATCAGCCGGGGCATCTTTTCCTTCTTTGTTTTTCCAGGAATCCTTGAGTTCATCAAAGCCCAGATACAGGGCCAGACCGCCGCCCAGCAGCAGGACAGGCGGAATACATCCCGCCAGCAGATCCAGAAATTCACCAAACCAGACAGCCAGTCCCACAACACCGAGAAGAACAGCAATCGCACCACCAATTAATGTTTTCATACACACTTCCTCCTTAAAATTTTATTCCACACCCAAATCATCAAAACAATGAAACATCAAACCTGTGTTTGTCAATTGTCAATGGAGTGTGAAAAATAACACAGCCCAAATGATTAATCAAGGCTATTTTGGCAGGGTTTCACCCCGGCCCCGGCCAATTATAATATTGCCTTTGAACACCAGTTTTGATAATACTTAGGGGTCAAAAAAGCATGACAGCAAGGCCAACTATTAAAGGGAAATTCCATGAACCTGTTTGCGCTGCTCAAAACCCTTATTCCCAGAACCAGGGCAAGGATTCGTACCACTATTGATTACCTGCTCGGGGACACCCAGGATTATTTCACCAATCTATACCCTGGCAACCACAGTTATATTGCCAAAAAAATTCTTAACCGCCTTATCCGAAAACTTACCCTTGATGACCACAATCTGGAAAAAATTCAATCACTGGATCAAGATAACTATATCGTATTTGCCAGTAAAAACAAACGGCTTTTTGATTTTTTATATTTTCATACCCAGCTCAAACAGCGGGATCTTCCATATCCAAAACTGGGGTTTGATTTGCGGTTCTTCTTTCTGTTGCCCGTCAAACGCCTGTTCAGGATATGGCTGTCCCATCTGGATTATTTTATACATCATTTTTCCTTCAAAGATTTTTATGGTTCCGGATATGCAGAAAATGCACTGGTATCAGGAAAATCCGGATTTGTCTGCCTGATTGAAGAAGATGACTTTTACAACCGCTTCATCAAGGCATCGCCCGATCCGCTGTACCATTTGATTGCATTTCAAAAACGCACGGAAAAACCGGTTGTCATCGTCCCTGAAGACATTATTTATGTCACCAAACCCATGCACAAGAACCCGGGTCTGGGGGAAATTCTCTTTGGCACCCATGAAAAACCCGGATTTTTCAAACGGGTGAATATCCTGCTGCGCCATCCGGAAAAAATCCGGGTGGAGATTGCGCGGCCTGTCAATCTCAAAGAATTTCTTTTGCAACCTGATATCAACTGTCTTGATTCGGAATTTCAAACCCACCGGCTGAGAAGTCATCTGGTGGACATCCTGAACCGGCAGCGTAAAAGCGTTACCGGCCCTGTCCTCAAATCCCGTCAGGAGATCACCGAAGACATTCTGACCCGGAAATCTTTGCGGGAATTTCTGGCGGATTATGCAGCAAAAAACAATCTCTCCTTGAAAAAAACCAACAAAAAAGCAGCCGCCTATATCAATGAAATTGCGGCCAACTATAACCTGCGGGTTATCAACTTCGGCAACTGGATGCTCACCTGGATATTTAAAAATATTTTTGAAGGGCTGATGGTCAACCAGCAGGAGATCAACCGAATGCGGGAAAAATACACCGAAGCCCCCCTGATTCTGGTGCCCTGTCACAAAAGCCACCTGGATTATCTGCTGCTGCCCTATGTCATGTTCAGAAACAACATGCCCTGCCCCCATATTGCCGCCGGGAAAAACCTGTCTTTCTGGCCTCTGGGACCCCTGTTCAGGGGCGGGGGGGCATTTTTTCTGCGCCGGACCTTCAAAGGGGCGGAATTATATGCAAAAATTTTTGCAGCCTACCTGGAAAAACTGCTCTATGAAGGATTTAATATCAAAATTTTCATCGAAGGCGGCAGAAGCCGGACAGGCAAACTGCTGACACCACGCCCCGGGGGCATGGCCATGATCATCAATGCCTATCTCAGCGGCGCATGTGATAACCTGTACTTTGTTCCCATATTTGTCGGCTATGACCGGGTCCTGGAGGAAGATGCCTACCTCAAGGAAATTGAAGGGGGACACAAAAGTCCGGAAACGCTTAAAGGCCTGCTCTCCACCCGGAAATTTCTGAAAAAAAAATACGGCAAAGTCTATATCCGGTTTGATGAACCCATTTCCATCAATGGTTATATCCAGCAAAAAAATATCGACCTGTCCAGGGCCACGACCGAAGAATACATGGATTTTATCAAAAACTTCAACTACAAACTCATGGCAGCCATCAACAAAAAAGCCGTGGCCACGCCCCACGGCATTATTGCCAGTGCCATTCTCAACAGCCCCAACAACAATTTTGCCAAAGGCCAGATGATAGAGCAGGTCAATACCTATTTGAACATACTGATGTCCCATGATGCGGAACTGTCGGAAACCCTGCTGCTGGATATGGATAACACGTTTAATACGGTTATCGCCAACTTTTTGTCCAGAAACTTCATTGAACTGGCAGATGAAGATGAAGAGGAAATAACCGATGAAACCTATTTTATTGTCAAGCACAACAAGCGTGCCATCCTGGATTACTATAAAAATGCGGTGATTTCCTTTTTTGTGCCGTCTGCCTATACGGCGGTTGCCATTCTGGAAGTGGATCGGTTCAAGTTTGCCCTGTATGATCTGATCCAGCGGTACCGGTTTTTACAAAAAATGTTCCGGGATGAATTTTTCTGTGACCAGGAGATCACCTGTGAAGAACATATTTCCAGATGCATCAAAGGATTCATTGATGAAGGGATACTGGTTCCGGACATCGAGCGGCAGGACATGCTCAACCTGACCTCCCTGGGACTGCGCAAACTCAAATGGTTTGCCGCATTTCTGCTCCCTTTTTTAGAATCCTATGAAACCGCACTCCAGTATTTTGAAAGGGAAAAGAAAACCGTTTCCAGTGAAAAAGAAAGGGCCAAAAAAATGCATGCATACGGCATGCGTTTATACAAGCGCAAACAGCTGCGGCGCAAAGAATCCCTGTCTTTGATAAACTTTCGGAATGCTGCCCGGTTTTTTTCCAGAAACGGCATAAATGGATCTGAAGACCAGATCCAGATCGATTATTATAAACAGATTCTCAACCGCCTGTCCCGGCTCATCATCTCCTGAAAAACCCATGAAAGCACTGATACTGGCTGCAGGATTCGGCACACGGCTTCTGCCCTATACAAACACCGTTCCCAAACCCCTTTTCACCCTGGGATCCATCCCCGTACTGGGACATATCATACAGCTTCTTATCCGGACCGGGTGCCGGCAGATCATCATCAATACCCATCACCTGCCCCACCTGATCACAGATTTTATAGCAAACAGCAAAGAACAGTTTGACGCAGATATCCACTGCATTCACGAGCCGGAAATCCTGAACACCGGCGGCGCCATTGCCAATGTAAAAGCGTTCATGGCAGACCGAAATTTTTTTGTCATCAACGCAGATGTGGCAACCAATGTTGATCTGGCAGACCTTTTTAATTTCCATGTGACCCGAAACGCCCTTGCCACGCTGGCACTCCATGACAGAAAAGCGTTCAACAAGGTGGCAGTGGATCCGGGCGGATGGATCACCGGATTCAACCATCCCGGCAAAGGACTTGCCTTCACCGGCATCCAGGTGCTGTCCCCGCAGATTTTTGATCTTCTGCCGGACCGCAAGGTTTTTTCCAGTATTGACCTGTACGCAAAACTGTGTAAAAAAAAACAGGTGGCAGCTTATATGGCAGACGGTATTTTCTGGGAAGATATGGGCACACCGGATGCCTATGCTCGGACTGCCCGGCAGTGGATGGGGGCGGCTGCCCTTGGAACAGATATCCTGGAAACCAGTGTCCAGGATCTGGCTGGTGACGGATCTGACAGGACCTGGTTCCGGGCCCTGCCCGCCCGCCCCCTGAAAAACCAAAACAAACCTGCATCGGTTGTGATCTGCGACCACGGCATCTGTCTGCCCGGCAGTGACACAAAAAAACAACTGGCGGCATTTGTCCATATCGGCACCCATTTGTTCAGACAAAAAGTGCCGGTGCCTGCCATACTGGCCCATGATGCCTTTGCCGGTATAGTTGTTCTGGAGGACCTTGGGAATACCCATCTGGCAGACCTGGTGCACCACACCCGGGACAGTTCTGCCATCAAACAGATCTACCGGAAGGTCATTGACCTGCTGGTCCTTTTTTCCCAAAAAGGGGCAGAAAGGTTTGATCCCGCCTGGACCTGCCAGACACCCACCTATTCCAGGTCCCTTATCCTGGAAAAAGAGTGCCGGTATTTCATGGATGCCTTTGTGAACGGGTATCTGAAAAAGAACCTGTCCTTTGACACTGTTGCAGATGACTTCAGTTTTGTGGCACAAAAAGCCCTGGAGGGCGGTTTTCAGGGGCTTATGCACCGGGACTGCCAGTCCAGAAACATCATGGTGAAACATGACTCCTGTTATTTCATCGATTTTCAATCTGCCAGAACAGGGCCGTTTCAGTATGATCTGGCTTCCCTTTTGATCGATCCCTATGTTACACTTCCCCAAGCGATGCAGCAGGACCTGGCCGGTTATGCCATGGACCGGCTGGGCATTGTGTCCCAAACCGCAAGACACCGGTTCACAGAGTGCTTTCGCTTCTGCTGCCTGACCCGGAACCTGCAGATGCTCGGGGCGTTTGCCCATTTGAGCCGGGTGAAGAAAAAAACTGCGTTTGCAGCCTATATACCGTTGGCTGTAACCTCTTTGAAACAGCTGATGCTAAACCTGGAACCATACCCTGTAAATGGTCTCCAAGAACTTATAATGCGCTTGTAAGGAAAACCCCATGGAAAAAACCCAAATCATGATCAACGGACTGCCCGGCAATGTTGCCACCACCATGGCACGGGCTGCCGTCACAGACCAACGGTTCAAACTGATTCCCTATTCTTTGACAGGACCGGATATTGCCGATGATGTTGTCCAGGTGAAAGAGGGGCGCATCCGCCTGGTGAAGCCGGACAAGCGTGATGAAACCATTACCGATATCTGCAAACGATTTCCTGGATGTATCGCCATTGATTATACCCATCCTACTGCCGTCAACACCAATGCAAAGTTCTATACCCGCCATGGCATACCCTTTGTCATGGGTACCACCGGCGGAGACAGGAAGCGTCTGGAAGCCACGGTTTCCCAATCCAAGACCCCGGCTGTCATTGCCCCGAACATGGCCAAACAGATAGTGGGTTTCCAGGCCATGATGGCCTTTGCCGCTGAACGGTTCCCCGGTCTTTTTGCCGGATACCGCCTTGAAATACAGGAAAGCCACCAGCAGACAAAGGTGGACACTTCCGGTACTGCAAAGGCGATGGTACACTATTTCAACCAGCTGGGCGTGGATTTCGATCCACAAGAGATTCAGCAGGTTCGGGATCCCCGGGTACAGAAAGACCAGTGGCAGATTCCGGAACAATACCTGTCCGGCCACGGGTGGCACACCTATACCCTCACAGCGCCGGATGCATCTGCCCGGTTTGTATTCACCCACAATGTCAACGGAAGAAACATCTATGTGGCAGGCACCTTTGATGCGGTATTGTTTTTGAAAAAACAAATTGCAGACACCAAAAGGACCCAACAGGTGTTCACCATGATGGACGTTCTAAACCAGGCCTGACATTTTTCATGAGTTCTTTTTTTAAAATTTTGCTTATACTTTTGGGGCTGGCCTATCTGATCGCCCCGGTGGATATCATTCCGGAGATTCTTGTTCCGTTTCTGGGCTGGGTGGATGACGGACTGGTTCTGTACTGTATCTTTTATTTGATCCGGTATGGCCGGCTGCCCTCGTTCTTTTTCAAACGCAACCCGGGCGGGGGCTTTAGCGGCAAACCTGCCGACCGGTTCGGACCTGATCCAGGATCACACACCAGACCCAACGGGACCAGCAGCCGGACAACCGCTGGAAACCAAAAGTCCACATCCTCTGCAGACGGTTCCCCCAGGCCGGCTCATGAAATTCTTGGTGTAGCAAAAGATGCCTCCTGGGAGGAGATCCAGACTGCCTATAAACAGCAGATCAAAAAATACCATCCCGACAAATTGTCCCATCTGGGAAAAGAGTTTTCCGATCTGGCTGCCAGGCGGTTTGTGGAAATCCAGAAGGCGTTTGAAACCCTTAAAACCCAAAAAGGCCGATAAAAGCCATAACAAAAGGCCAGAGGAATACCTGTGACCCGCCTTCTTGTGGTTGACAACAATGCATTTGAGGTACAATGGCATTGGCACGGGAAAAATAACCTTCCGGTTCTGGTGTTTCTCCATGAAGGCCTGGGATGTGTCCAAATGTGGAAAACATTTCCGGAACTGCTGGCAAAAGAGACCGGGTGTAACGGATTTGTGTTTTCCAGGCTGGGATACGGCAGGTCCGGCACCTGCAAGCTTCCCTGGAAAACCAATTTCATGCACACCCAGGCCCTGAAGGTCCTGCCGAAATTGCTTGCAACAGCCGGTATCAGGGACCACATCCTCATCGGCCATTCAGACGGCGGCTCCATTGCCCTTATTTATGCGGGCAGCCCCCATGCAGGCAGACTTGTGGGGATGATCACCGAGGCTGCCCATGTTTTTTGCGAACCGGTTACCCTGGCATCCATCAGGGGGGCCAGGCATGCCTTTCTTGCCGGGACCCTCAGAGAAAAACTGGCCCGTTACCATGGCAGGAACACAGACATTGCTTTCTGGGGATGGAATGATGCCTGGCTGGATCCCGGATTTGTACACTGGAATATCACAAAATATCTTTACCGTATCCAGGTGCCGGTTTTGGCCATACAGGGAAAAGATGATCCCTACGGCACGGCACAGCAGTTGAATGCCATAGAAAATGGTGTCCCGGACTGTGAAACACAACATATCGAAAACTGCGGCCATGCCCCCCACCATGAACAGCCGGATGTGGTGCTGGCCCGCATGGCCGCCTTTATAAAAAAAAGTTTCCAGTAATTCCGAAGATCATGTACAAATGACAGGATCTTTACCTGCCAAAAATGACCGCCGGCATTGACAAAGCCGTGGATCTCTGGGATATAGGAACATTTTTCACTGCACAGACAAAAGGGAGAAACCGCGTGACCGGCGTAAGTGAAATTCTGGTTCTGATCCTGTTGATATCCGGCATACTGATTCTGCCGAGAATGCTCAAACCGGCCCCGCCCAAAAATGCCGCAGACACCCTTGGGCGCCTGTCCAAAAAAAAACGTGCGGCCATTGTTGCCTCCATATTGTATCCCATTGTCTGTGCCATGGTGATCAAGCCCTGGAGCGGACATCTGCTGCTGTTTTCCGCCACAGGACCTGCCCCGGTGGCCCTGGCCTGGGCGGTTTACTGGGTATTGTCAGCCCCCAGAAAGTAACCTGAAAAAATTCCGTAACGATTCCCCCCTTTACGCTACCGCTTTAGTGGGGGACTTCCCGGACCTGACAGTCCTGACCCTGTAACCTGGAGACCCAGGTTACATAATGGATAAAATAATTCAGCCGTCCTGATCCTGTTTCCAGGATCAGGACGGCTGAATGTGCTTGTCAGAAAAGACAGACGCTGCAAATGGATCAGTGGCTGCTGCCTTGTGATTCCTTTACCGTGTCATAGGCGGCTTTGGCAATGCAGTATGTCATGCCTGCCCCGAGAATGCCGATGGCATACCAGAAACCGCCGAAAAAAAGTATATGGCCGATATCCCAGACCCATTCAAAAATAAAGGGAAGCATAGTTTTTTCTCCTTTTTCTCTAAGATTCCTGCGGTTTGGATTGGTTCAGTTCCAGTTCCTGGGGGAACACCGGCAGATACCGGTAGGTCACCGCAATGAGGATAATGCCGTAAGCCACCGGCAGGATCGTGGTGGCCACTTCCTGCCAGGAGGGAATGTACAGGGCCCAGGTATCAAAGCTCATGACCGGAACCGCCATTACCTGGAGCACCATGACCCAGCGGTTGAGACAGACACCGATAACGCCCAGAACGATGGCCAAAAGCCGCAGATTGGGGTTTTCACGGGTGCTCTTGTTGATGAGCAGCAGACCGGGGATCAGGCCGCAGATGATCACCTCGGCAACCAGAATCCAGTAGCCGTAAAGGCTGTTGCCGGTGTAAAAATGGCTGAGTTCATATCCAAGACTGGGAACGGTTACATTTGCCCAGTAAATGGTATCGATAATTTTGGCAATAATATAGGTGAATATCATCCATCCGGAAATTTTGGCCAGCAGGTTGACCACATTGTCCTTGACCAGTTTTTTTCCGGTGACCGCTTCTGTGATCCGTGTCACCAGCAGGGTAAAGCACGGCCCGAACGCTGCAGCAGACCAGGTGAACAGGAAAAAGGTCCAGGGCCAGATCAGCAGCCCTTCCCGCACAGCAAACGGCCGGCCGTACAGCACACCGGCAACACCGCCCAATGATCCCTGGTGAAAGAAGGACAAAAACGCACCGGTTGCAGCGAATATGGCCATGGTACCGTGCATGTTGTGGGCCAGGTGGTGGAAAAAAGGCACTTTGTTGAGCTGCCGGTTTTCCAGAATATTGGGGATGAACTCAATGGTGAGCACCGCAAAATAGCAGGACAGACAAAAGGCCACCTCAGTGAGCATGGAATGGACATTGGCGTGCCAGAAGATAAACCATCCCCGCAGCGGCTGCCCGATATCGATGGCCAGAATCAGCAGGGCAGAACTGTAACAGATAAACCCGATGATCACCGCAAAATTGATGATGTTCTTGAGTTCATCGATTTTAAAAATATATTTGAGCAGGCCGGTGAAAAACGCCCCGCCGCCCACAGCGATAACCGCCAGATCAGCCCAGATCCACAGGGCGAATCCGTAATAATCATTCATGTTGGTCTGGTTCAACCCCTTGAACCAGCACAGCAGCATGGCATAAACGCCCCAGAGCAGGACAGCACCCACAATGGCTATTCCCAGCATGAATTTGGGAAATGAACACCGTTTTGCGCCTTCAGGTATTAATGCAGCATCCATATTCAATTACTCCTCACATAGATTTTGGATTTACCCATCATGGGAAGCCGACCCATGATGATTTTTCACCTTGTCCCACTCGCCGTCCAGATAGCTGTCCCCCAGTTTTCTGATCCATTCGTGTTCTGACATGTAATAGACTTTGGGGTTGGTACCCAAACGCTCCAGCAGCCGGAACACTTTGGGATTGCGTGATTTTCCCACAACATCATGGTTCAAGGGATCTGGATGGGGGTCTGGTTTCACAATCTGGTGAACTTTGTGGGAAGGGTTGTTCAAATCACCGAATATGATGGCACCGGCAGGACAGGCTGTAGTGCACGCCGTCTGGTATGCGTCTTCCGGAATTTCATCGCTTCCCTCATAATAGGCTTTTTCTCTGGCCAGCTGGTACCGGTGGTAACAGAAACTGCATTTTTCCACCACGCCGCGCATCCGCGGAGACACATTGGGGCTCAGATATTTTTCCATCCCCTCCGGCCAGACCGGATCCCACCAGTTGAAATATCTGGCATGGTATGGGCAGGCTGCCATGCAGTACCGGCATCCGAAACACCGGGTGTAGATCTGGGAAACAATCCCTGTGTCATATCCGTAGTCAGTTGCTGTTGCCGGACATACCGACACACAGGGGGAATGCCCGTGGTCACCTTTACCACCGCAGTGCTGGCAGGGCCTGGGCAGGTAAGCTGTCCGGGTATCTGGAAATGGTCTGCCATTGGTGAGTTTGTATACCCGCATCCAGGTGAGGCTGTCCTTTTTATCGGACTCATCCTCCTTAAACGGAACATTATTTTCGGCCATGCACGACACCGTACAGGAACCGCATCCGGTACATTTGTCCAGATCAATAACCATTCCGAACTTATGTGCTTTTTTGTCTTGTATCATCAGAACCTCTTTGAAAGTTTGTCCACACCATTTAGGCCTTTGCAATACTGGCCTTTACAGCAAAGGCAGCATCCAGTCCTGAACCGGGTTCAATTACCGGGCTGATCAATTCATGAACGTTCACGCCCTTGTCCGCGACATATTTGTTGTCAAATCCATGGCCAAGGCCCTTGACCATTCCAATGACCCCTGGCATGATGCCTTCATTGAAATCAAGCCGGACCCTTGCAGACCCTGCGGGTGTGGTCACTGTAACAAATCCGCCGTCTTTCAATCCATTGGCGGTTTTGGGATTGATCTCCACAAACATGTCCTTTTTTTTGATCACCCGGTCTGACACTGTTTTAACGGCAAACGGCGAAGAAGCCGGGACTGCTGTGGCCACCCGCATATTGTCTATGGGCACCAGGGTAAGATTTGCATCTCCTTTGGGCTGCATTGTCGGCGGATTATTTGCCAGAAACGCAAAATTGGTTTCCACCCTGCCGGCAGGCGGTCCCTGTGCGATAACGGCATGCCCGTTTTTGGACAACTCTTTCCAGATACCGGGAACCAGACTTTTCAGGCAGGTTTTATAATCCGGCCAGTCAAAACTGTCCGCCATGGTACCCCCGAGGGTTTTTGCCAGAAGAATCAGGGCATCACCAGGACTGCGGGTATCAAAGACAGGATCCACAACCGGGCGGGCCAGGCCCACAACAGAGCGGACAAGTCCTGCCCGGGACGGGACATCTTCAAACCGTTCTAAAAATGTGGATATGGGCAGGATCACATCCGATGCCATGGCGGTTTCATCCATGAATGAGGTGAAATTGACCACAAAGGGGATCTTGTCAAAAGCCGCCCTGGTCTTGACGGGATCGTTCAGGGAGTAACAGGGATTGGCATTGTATACAAACAAGGTGTCCACAACCGGTGTATCAGACTGGTGTATTGTTGTCACAAGTTCCCGGGCCGATCCGGCCAGCTTTTCTTTGCCAGCACCTTTTCGGGCTACAGCATCCTGGACCGGATCCGGAAATGACAGATATCCGGGCACCGGTTTGACAAAGGTGCCGCCTTTTTTATTGATGTTGCCGGTCAGGCAGTTGAGGGTATGTATGGCGGCAAATTCTTTCAGGCTCTGGGCACCGTCCCCGCGACCTTTGCCGGGGACAGCCACCGGCATTTTGGCCTTTGCAAAAGCAATGGCGGTTTTTTTGATGTCAGCCGCACTGATGCCGGTAACAGCCGCCACCTGATCCACAGGATATTTTTGCTGCACCATGGCGTTGAAACGGTTGAGCCCTCCCCTGAACCCGGCGGCAAATTCCGGGTCAAACAGGTTTTCCTGCAGCAGAATACCGCACATGGCCATGGCCAGATCCGCCTCTGTTCCCGGTTGTATCGGTATCCACCTGTCGGCTTTCGCCGCAGTGTTGGAGAGCCTGGGCTCAATCTGATAGAGCTTTGCCCCCCTTTGCCTGCGGCCGGAATTGGCCTTGAAACAGGCCACCGGCGATCCCCAGCCCTCAATGATACCGGCCCCGAAACTGAGGATAAAATCCGCATTGTCCAGGTCGAATCCCAGGGTTCGGCCGGAACCGTGCAGTGTCTGAGCGGTTTGTACAAGCCAGGATTCCAGGGTCTGCATGGTAACATGATTGGGGGACCCAAAAGCCGTCATAAAATGGGAGAACAGTCCGGGCACCGAACCCAGGTCCGTGTCTGTGATACAGGCCAGGGTATCAGGCCCCTGGTTTTCCCGGATTTTTCCCAGTCTGCCTGCCACAAGCGTGAGTGCCTCCTGCCAAGATATGGGTTCAAAACGGCCATTGTTTTTCTTTAACGGGGTTTTTACCCGGCAGGGATCATACAGGTACTGGAGCCCGGCAATGCCATGGAGACATGCACCGCCGTTATTCACCGGATAGGTGTCCTCCCCCTCAATTTTTACGGGTCTGCTGTCAATCTTTCTGACACTGATGCCGCAGGTTCCCGGGCACAGGGTGCACACCGACTGGTCATGGCTTATTTTTCCGTCAGGGGGAACAGGGGTCCAGGGCCAGTTCTGGGTCCAGATGGAAGAATCATCTGTCAGTTTGGCCCCCACAGGGGAGATTGCAATACCTGCAACCGCGCCAAGTCCCAATCCCAAGAAGCTTCTTCTATCAACTTTCATATGTAAATCCTCTATAAAATTTGGAATTCTTGTGTATGGTCTATTTGTGGCACTGGAAGCAATAGCCTTTGTGACCGGTCTCTTCTTCGTGACACTTTGCGCAGTCGTTCATTTTCATGCGGTCCCAGGGATTTTTCTTGATACCCCAGATGTTTTTTCCCCAGATATCACGGCTGTAGCCGGTGAGCCTGTTTTCTTCATAGGGCCTGGAGGATGTGGATTCACCGATGTGGCCATGGCAGGTCACGCAGTCCATGCCGGCTGCCGTGATATGGGCTGCGTGGGAAAAGTACACACAATCCGGCTGTTTTGCATACACATACCAGGGAACCTCCCGCTCTTTTGCCACATATTCTGCTGCAAAAACAGCCTCATCTTCTGTTTCACCCATGGGTTCATCCGTGTGACAGTCCAGACAGGATTCTGTTTTGGGGATACCTGAAAAAGTCCCATCTTCTCTGAGAAAGTGGCAGGATTCACAGTCCCCGGTTTCCTGAACATGCAGCGCATGATCAAAATTAAAGGGCTGCTCATGTTTGGAGTAGAGCAGTTTGGGGAACAGCAGCCAGCCGGATAAAAAGCAAATCAAAAATGCCAGAATAAAAAAAATGACACCCAGCCCCAGGCCGGTGTCATTTTTTGGATCTTTGGCAGCGCTTTCCTTTGCACCATCCATGGAACCATGTTCTGTTTTGTTTTCTATTTCACTCATGAAAACCCCATCAATGTTAAAATGTTGATGTTACCTGTAACCATTGTATCCAGGCACCCACCCGGATATATATTTTTAGCACCCGGTACCGCTTCTGGGAGGATGCAATCCGTTTCAGGGAGCATAATCGCGTTAATCTATAGTAATATCTGGATTTGTTGTCAAGATAAAATGAGGCAGAAAGAAAGGAAGGCAAATGGGGAAAAAGGGGGGGGCATACCGCTTTCACACCCATCTCCGGGATTTGAGAAAAGATGTGAAAGCGGTTTTCAGTGCCTGGTTTTATGCGTAACTGTGAAGACCGGAAAGCAGAAAATTGACCCCGAAATAGGTGAACAATACCGCCGCAAATCCCACAATGGACACCAGAGCCAGATTTTTTCCGTGCCACCCCCGCATCAGGCGCAGGTGCATGAAAATGGCATACACAAACCAGGTGATCAGGGACCAGGTTTCCTTGGGGTCCCAGGACCAGTATTTTCCCCAGGCGGAATTGGCCCATACCGCACCGGTGATAATGCCGATGGTCAAGAACAGAAAACCGAACACCACCATCTGGTAGGTGAGTTCATCAATGACATCCCAGGATGGCAGGCGGCCCAAAAACGTATTTTCAGCTGTCTGTTTCGGTTTGACAAAATAGATGAGGCTGAAGCCGAAAGCCACTGCAAACCCGGCATATCCTAAAAAACAGGTAATCACATGGGCGATGAGCCAGTTGCTTTTCAAAGCAGGGATCAATGGGCTTATTTTTGAACTGATACCGGGATCAAAAGAGGCATAGGCAATGGCAAGAAATATCAAAGGAGAAACAAACACACCGAATCCCTGCTCCTTGTATTTGACCTCCACAAATATATACAAAAGGGCCATGGTCCAGGAAAAAAATACCAAGGATTCATACATATTGGAAAACGGAGCATGTCCATACCCCATCTGATAGGATTCCACCCATCGCAGGCCGATCCCTGCGGTGTTGAGCACAAAAGCTGCGACAAGCACCCAAAACCCGGCTGTTGCCAGCTTATTTTTCTTAAACGCAAAGTGTCCAATATAAAAAACAGTGGCCAGCCCGTAAATAAAGGTGGCTAAAGACAATGCAGTGGAACTGTTCATATTGATTCGCCCTTTTTAAATTGATTTTCCAGACGGGTGGCCATTCCGGTAAGTTTCAGGTTCAGATTCTGTGTGCTGCGGTTAGTTCTGCCTGCCAGATGGACAATGGTGCCGCCGTCTTTGCTGGGCGCTACAGCAACGAGAAAAGACTGGTGGGACATGAAAAAGGTCACCCAGCATCCCAGTATCATGAGCACAAAACCGGCATATACATACCATACCCCCGGGTCTTTGGTGACCTGGAGTCCGGTATAGTATTTTTTTTCAAAGTCAGTGACAACAAATGAGAACCTGCCTTTGCGCATTTTATCAAAGGTGGGAAACTGCAGGGGCAGCCCGATCTGAAACGCCTCTTTTTCCTTGAGGGTCACTTTCCCGAAAAAAGCCTCACCCAGGTTGCGTCCCCTGAAATCAAAATGGGGCAAAAACCCCTGGAGCTGAAAACTGCCTGTTTCCTCAGGCAGGGTTATGGTCTCGCCCACCTGCATGGTCCGGGTTATTTTCTGACCGGAAATGTTGTCTGTAATGGCCATTACCGCAGCACCGGCAGATGTGGTTCCGTAAGAGGACTGGAAAATATTGATACCCTTGTACCGCAAAGGATGGTTGACGCGAATATCTGTGGTCAGGGTTTCCTGTCCGTCTTCAATGATGGTCAAGTTGGATCGAAACTCTTCAGGCGCACCGGTATCATAAAATTTTACTGCAAATTCATTGCACCGTATCAGAAAATCCAGCTGAATCGGTTGCCTTGTTTTGGCGGCGAATACCGTGCCAACCTGTTTTCCTTCATCAATCCGCACATTGGCCTTGAAACCGAAAACAGCCCCTATGAGTGCGCCCAGCAGCAACAGCAGAACACTGGCATGCACGACAAAAACCCCGATGCGGGTCCACCGCCCTTTTTCCGCATACACCATCCAGGTGTTTTCTTGATTTTTTTTGTGCACCTTTCCCACCTGCTTTGACAGCCAGCTTTCACAGGCTGCAGTCACGGCATCCGCTGCCTGGTCCACAAAAAAGGTATGTTTTTTTTTGGAGCGCAGAAACCGGTCCGGATTGAACCGGATCTGTTTTGGAAAAATGGTCTTCCATACAAGCGAAAGCCGTTCCACGGAACAGACCACAATATTGATGCACAAAAGCAGGAGTAAAAACAGGAACCACCAGGCATGGTACATATCATCAATGGAAAAAACCTGTATCAGGTTATACCCCCCTTTTCCATACAGATCGATATATTGTTGCGGGGTTCCGTTCTGGAGCACCACTGTGCCGATGATGGAGGTAACAGCCAGCAGCACCAGGGTATAGACCGTCAGTTTGACAGAACAGAAAAATTCCCATATCTGCCGGGGGATGGTGTCTTGATTTTTCACTTTTTTTCTTTCATTGTCAGGTTATGCTTATGCCGCCATCACCGGACCGGCAGCACTGTTTTTTTAAAACCGCTCCCTTATACCAGAATCAAAAATCCTGTGCAAAATCTTTTCACAAAGATGATTAATTTGTAATGTGCCATATTCCCCTTTTTTTATGGACACACAAAATGCTAACATTTGCTGGCGCATTTTCCTGGATCACCAAAAAAGTGATGAAGCTGTCATGGCAGCCTATGGTATCATAAGCAATAAAAATGGAAAGGGTCGGCAGCCAAAATGTCCTTGTACAAATATAAAAAAGGCGCCTTTTTTAACAAGGCGCCTGAAGAGGTATAACCTGCTGATTTTGAAGATCAGGTTATCTTGAATAGGTAGGATACACAGCTGATCCTCTTGTGGATTGTCTTCTGTCGCCAGACACATTCCGTCTGTCCACCCCCTTTCTGCGGTCATTTTTAAAGGAAAGCTTTACAAATATGCCTTCCCTCACACTGCTCCTTCTGTCAGCCCGGGCTTTGCGCCGGTCCCTTCGAAATTTGCGGGCAACGGTTTTTCTCCGTTCGGAAAATCCCCGGATTCTGTAAGGGGCATCAATGGTTTCATCCTTGACCGGTAATATTTTATAATCAAATACCATGATGATTCCTGTACTTTTTGCAGATTAACACAACCCATGTAACCTGATTATGGTATCGTCCGGTTTGGTAAGCTCCTTTAATTTTTTTGCATGCTGTCTTCAATATACTGGTGAATTCTCAAAAACGGCACATACAGGGAATCACTGGTTTTGATATGATCTACAAGCCAGTTCCGCAGTTCCAGTATGTTGTCCATGGTCAGGTTGTCAACATCTTCTGCAATTTCCCGGCGCAAACTGATGGCACTCCTGATGAACCGGCGGTGGGCCCTGGCATGGATCTCCCGGTCAGGGTATCCTTTTTTTCTGAGAATTTTTTCTTCGGTTGAAAAATACAGCTTTCCATAATCATTGATATCAGAAACCATATTGGCAAACGTTTTGGGATCGGATTTTTCCTGTTTCAGGTCAATGAGTTCATTAAACAGCGCAAACATTTTTTTCTGGTGCATGTCAATCTCCGCAACATCTACACTGAATTTTTGATCCCACTCAATCTTAAGATCAGATTCTGTCATGTATATCTCCTTAGTACTAATTTTTTTTTCCTGTCCAGGCATTACTGATAATCACAATGGAAAGCACCACCGCCAGAAACGTGGCAACCACGATACCCGGTTTACCGAATTTCGGATAAATAACACTGGGTACCAAGTATACGTACAATAATATATGACACATCCCTATGCAAACAAGGCGGTACCAGTTTTTTTTCATGATATCATCTCCAGCAGCCTGGCATGGATATTATCAAAACCGCCGTTGGACATGATCAGTACCAGATCTTCCGGTGCCAGCCGGGGCACCAGAAATGCCAGCACCTCCTGCACATCTGCAAAATGGCGGGCTTCCACCCCAAGGCTGCCGATGTCTGATACCAGTTTTTCGCGGGAAAGGCGCGCGTTTTCCGGGATCTGTTTTTTCACCGAAGGATTGCATATACAAACCAGATCCGCTTCTTGAAAGGCCAAAGGATAGCTTTCCTGGAAAAACGTGCGCATGGAGGTGTTGGTCCGCGGTTCAAACACTGCAATAACCCTGCCCCCGGGATAAAACGGTTTGACTGCCCGGATAGTTTCTCTGACCGCAGACGGATGATGGGCAAAATCATCCATCACTGTTATCCGGTTTCTCACCCCCCGGATCTCCTGCCGGCGTTTGATGCCGGAAAAAGAGGCCATGGCGGCCTGCACCGCGGAGGTATCCACCCCGATAATATCGGCTGCAGCTGCACAGGCTGTAACATTCAACAGATTGTGCGCGCCCTGCAGCCGGGTTTTGATTTCATAAGATGTTTGTGGCCCCTGGATCAGGGCATGGGTAAAAAAATTCTGGTGTGCAGCATCCGCAAATGACCAGTCTGCTTTTTTGCCGTATGTGATAACATGTTGGGTTTTGGCACTGTTTTCCAGGACATCCATGAGATGAGGGCTGTCTGAGCAGGCAATGATATGGCTTTTGCCTGCCGTTTTTTTCACCAGGTCCGAAAAAACCTGTTTCACATGATCCAGGTCCCTGAAAATGTCGGCGTGGTCAAATTCCACCCCGGTGACTATCGTAATAAAAGGATCATAGTGCATGAACTTGGGCCCTTTGTCAAAAAAGGCGGTATCATACTCATCGCCTTCAATTACCATGTAATCACCTGATCCGATGCGGAAACTGGACTGGTAATCCTTGAGAATCCCGCCGATCATGAAACCCGGGTCCAGCCCGGCTGATGCAAGTATATGTGCCATGATGGAGGCCGTGGTGGTCTTTCCGTGGGTGCCGGTCACCAGGATGATTTTTTTTTTGGCCGCAACAAACCGGTTCACCGCCTGGGGCATTGACAGGTAGGGAATACCGCGGTCCATCACTGCCCGGGCTTCCGGGTTGTCCCGGGTGACAGCATTGCCGATGATAACCAGATCCGGATCATGGTCCAGGTTCCGGGCAGCAAACCCGTTGCAAAGCGGTATCCCCTTTTCAGCCAGAAAATCACTCATGGGCGGATACACATGCTGATCAGAACCGGTCACGGCATATCCCATTTCCTTTAAGACACAGGCCAGGGTGCCCATGCCCGTTCCGCAGGCAGCCGTCAGGTGGATCTTATGGATCTGGGACATGGATTAGATACCCGCCATCACCGCTTTTGCCGCGGCAATGGTTTCATCGATATCTTGTTCTGTATGGGCCAGGGAAACAAAACAGGCCTCAAACTGGGAAGGTGCCAGGTATACCCCTTTTTCCAGCATCCCTTTGTAAAATACGGCAAATCTTTCCAGGTCACAGGTTTTGGCTTCTTCAAAATTGCGTACTTTGCGGTCATTGAAGAAAAATCCCGCCATGGAACCTGCATGCCCGGTCTGAAACGGGATACCTGCATCATCTGCAGCCGCCTGGAACCCCGCCATCAGGGTCTGGGTCCGCAGGTTCAGGGTGTCATATACCCCCTCCTCCTGAAGGGCTGTCAATGTGGCAATGCCGGCTGCCATTGCCAAAGGATTGCCTGACAGGGTCCCGGCCTGGTAAACGGATCCGGTGGGGGCAATCTGGGACATGATGTCCCGCCTGCCGCCATAGGCCCCTACAGGCAGGCCCCCGCCAATGACCTTGCCAAAGCAGGTTAGATCCGGTGTGATGTTGAACAGCCCCTGGGCAGAGTTCCTGGCCACCCGAAAACCGGTCATGACCTCGTCAAAAATCAGCAAAGCCCCGTGTTTTTCGGTTTCCTGTCTCAGGGTTTCCAGAAACCCCTCTTCCGGCATCACCATCCCCATGTTTCCTGCCACCGGCTCCAGGATCACCCCGGCCACCTTGTCCCCTTTCTGTTCCATCACCTGTCTGAACCCGTCAATATCATTATACGGCAATGACAAGGTGTTCTGGATGACCGACTCGGGAACACCGGGACTGCCGGGAATACCCAGGGTGGCCACCCCGGACCCGGCCGCCACCAGCAGGGTGTCGGCATGGCCGTGATAACAGCCGTCAAACTTGATGATGATATCGCGTCCGGTAACCCCCCTGGCCAGGCGCAGGGCACTCATGGTGGCTTCCGTGCCGGAATTGACCATCCGCACCATATCCACGGACGGAACCATACGTGTTACCATGCCGGCCAGCCGGGTCTCCAGATGGGTGGGCGCCCCGAAACTGGTACCGGTTTCCAGTACATCCCGGAGGGCCTGGATGACAGCCGGTGGCCGGTGCCCCAGGATCAGCGGCCCCCAGGACAACACATAATCTATGAATGCATTGCCGTCTGCATCATACAGCCGGCTTTTGTCCCCTTTTTCAATAAACAGCGGTTTTCCGCCCACAGACCCACAGGCCCTGACCGGAGAATTAACCCCTCCGGGAATCAGTTCCCTGGCCTCGTCAAACATGGTTGCAGATGTAGAAAATATCATAACAGGTCCCCCCCTGACACCTAATGTTGTATCCAAAATACACTGAAGTTGTAATGTTTCATAAATTTTTAACTATACCAAACCTCCTTTGAACGGGTCAACCGGTTTGTTTGCCCCTGTAGGTGAAAAAACCATTGACAAGCGGTTTTCCGGCTGGTATTTTCGCTTTTGTTGAAATGCAGCGGGCCGTTAGCTCAATTGGTAGAGCAACTGACTCTTAATCAGTAGGTCCAAGGTTCGATCCCTTGACGGCCCACCAGTAATGACAAAGGTTTTCAGCTTTTCGGTTGAAAACCTTTGTCATTTAATATGGATTTTAAACAGGGTTTTTAATGTGGTTTTTGTGTTTCCAATACCATCCATGTCATCCCACGCCCGACATCGCATTCTGATTGATCCTGTCAGCCAAGACACTATACACGAAGGCTGTCTCTGCTCTGGTTTTGATTAGGAAAATTATTGGTATAGTCGCACTCCCGCTCCAACTACAATGCACATTCCCCTGTCTCCCCCCATTTCGACAGATACCTCCCATCTCTCTCAACACCCCCCGGATACAACAAACCCGCGGCGGGGCTGGAGGTTTTTAACCCACATGGTTTTCATCAGCTTCACACAATGTCCGGCCACAAGTCAACATCATTACCATACAGTTTGATCAGAGAGCCCGTATTTTCAGTCATTTTTTGATGAGCAGTTACAGAAACCTTGAAGGCTTCTTTT
>Ga0102940_1000374_pt1 | contig 30899 bp, 29 predicted proteins | sample SalPonR2_C_D1_MG_FD_78215 | JGI IMG/M metagenome (GOLD analysis project Ga0102940, IMG submission 78215) | Salt pond soil microbial communities from South San Francisco under conditions of wetland restoration - Salt Pond MetaG R2_C_D1_MG | ecosystem: Environmental > Aquatic > Marine > Intertidal... | reverse complement strand
TATCTGCAGGGCGTGCCGCTGGTCTCCATCACCGCCGCGGAGGTGACGCCGCTTGCGGTCGAGGGAGGCGAGGAATCACTGTCGTTCCGCTACCAGCAGGACATGATGGTGTGGACCAAGCGCTACCGGGAAGCCGAGTCCCTGACCGACAGCGACATGGTCTTCGTGGGCTACGGCATCGTTGCGCCCGAGTACGACTGGAATGACTACGAGGGTCTCGACGTCGAGGGCAAGACCGTCGTGATGCTGGTCAACGATCCCGGTTTCGCCACCGGCGATGCGGAGCTGTTCAACGGCCGCGCCATGACCTACTACGGCCGCTGGACCTACAAGTACGAGGAGGCGGCCCGCCAGGGTGCCGCCGGCGCGCTGATCGTCCACGAGACGGACGCGGCCGGTTATCCCTGGCTGGTGGTGAGCGGCAGCTGGAGCGGCGAGCAGTTCGATCTCGATCTGGGCGATGCCGCGCCCCCGCGGGTGGCCATCGAGGGCTGGCTGACCGGCGAGGCGGCCCGCTCGGTATTCGCCTCGGCCGGCGTCGACTTCGACGAGGCGGTCAGTGCAGCGGCGAGCGGGAAGTTCGAGGCGCGGCCGCTGGGTCTGCAGGCGAGCGTCGCGGTCACCAACAGCCTGTCCAGCATGGAGTCGGCCAACGTCGTCGGCATGCTGCCCGGCAGCGAGCATCCGGACGAGTACATCGTCTATACGGCGCACTGGGACCACCTCGGCGTGGCGCGCTCCGTGCTGCAGGACCGCATCTACAACGGCGCGGTGGACAACGCGACCGGCGTGGCCGGCATGCTGGAGATCGCGGAAGCCTTCTCCGTGATGGAGGCCGGCCCGAAACGCAGCATCGTGTTCCTGGCCGTGACCGCCGAGGAATCGGGCCTGCTCGGTTCCGACTGGTACGCGAGCCATCCGTTGTTCCCCCTGGAGCGCACGGTGGCCAACATCAATCTGGACGCGATGTCGCTGGTGGGGCCCAGTCACGACATCACGGTGATCGGCTATGGCAATTCCGAACTGGACGAGTACGCGGCCCGCGCCGCGGAGATCCAGAGTCGGCACCTGGAACCGGAGCCCACGCCGGAGAAGGGCTTCTTCTACCGCTCCGACCACTTCAACTTCGCCAAGCGCGGCGTGCCGGCGCTCTACCTGCGCGGCGGCGTCGACCACCGCGAGAAGGGCAGGGAATACGGGCTCGCCTACAACAGTGCGTGGGTAAGCGAGCATTATCACAAGGTCAGCGACGAATACAGCGAGGACTGGGACCTGCGCGGCGTGATCGAAGACGTCGAGCTGTTGTTCGAGGTGGGCCGGGCCCTCTCCGCGACGCGCGACTGGCCAAACTGGGTCGAGGGCAACGAGTTCCGTGCGGCCCGCGACGCGTCCGCCTCCGCCCGCGAGGGCGGCTGAAGGCGAGCGGCGCTTCGCGGCGGCTTATGGGCGCCCGTCGGCGTCCATCGACTCTTGCTGGCGATAGGCCGTCGCGGCGAGAAAGGCGGGCTCGGGGGCAGGATCGACCGGGTTCGCCTCTTCCTCGTCGCGCTCCGGCGCGCCGTCTTTCTTCTGGGCGATGTTCAGGCCGGCGATGCCGTCCCGGGAGACGCCGAAGAAGACGGCGAAGGCGCGGGTCTCCCAGAACGTGAGCAGGCGCAGCCCGTCGAGTTCCTTCAGCCGGGTGATGAGCGGGGCGCGGTCCCGGTAGTAAACGGGCCGGATGCCGGGGCCGGCGTCCCTCGGGATGCGGGCGTCAGGGCGTGCTGCCGGCACGGCCCGGTGGCGGAAGCGCGCGGGGAGCAGGGCGTAGCGGAGAGTGCCTGCCTCCCGGACGCCCGTCACCGTCGCCGCATCCGCTGCGATGGCCGCGCCGGTGGCCGGGTCGTGACGGCCGGGCGCTTCGTCGGCCGCCGCCCTGGCGCCGGGCAGCGCCAGCAGGCAGGCCGCCGCGAGTATCAGTGGAGTCTTCATCGGCCGCACCCTCCGTCATCAGGGACAGCGGCGGCCAGTCTGGCACCGGGTGGTGGCGACTAACGAGGAATCAGGTCACAACCCGGAGTTAATTCAAGAGCTTATGTCAACAAGGCGGAGGGCGGCGGGTTCGTGTGCCGTCGACCGGCAACGCGCCTCGGCCGGCCCCGCCCGCGGCGCTCAGCGCTGGTCGTCCCGGCGCCAGGAGTCGGAGTGGTCGTAGGGGTCGAAAGCGTGGTCCTCGTCGATCGATAGTGAAGGGTCGTCCAGCAATCTGAGCAGCTCTTCGCGGTCGTCGGCCGGAATCTCACCCAGATAAACGTTCTTGCCGTTGCCGTTGGAAACGACCCGGCTGCCCGCCGGCAGATGATCGATGCGGGGAGGCGGCGACGGAGGCGATTCTTCGCGGCCCTGCGACTCTCTGCGCTGCCTTGCGCGTTGTTCGGCGAGCACCTGGTTCAACAGCGGCGTGGCGCCGCGCGCCGGCGCGGGTGTGGGCTGTGACCGGAAACGGTCCAGCAGTCGCTCTTCCAGCAGTTTCTTGAGGTACGAGGTCATTTGTCGGGTTGTTCTTCGTGGCAGGCCGATGCCTTTGCGGAGAGTTCGATTATCCGACCCGCTCGTCAGTATGCACCTGAAACTTTACATAATTTTGTCAAATTACCCGTCAATTCACTGATTCAGTGAGAGTTCTGTGACCCGGTTCACAGTTCTGCGGCCCCGTCGGCGGGGCGCGTTCATGCGGGAATCCGGCTTCGCGGCCGGCGCATGGCCCGCCAGGTCAGACGGGTGACGGTCACCACCAGCCAGGGGCTCAGCACGAGGAACCCGGTGCCGGGATTGCCCCGGCCCAGCGCGCCCCAGATCTCGCCGTAGAAGCCCCCGAGGCCGTCCGGGTATTCGCCGAAAATGAGGAAGCCGACCCCGTAGACCGCGGCCGGCAGAAGTAGCACGCCGCCGAGTACCAGAACGACGGCCAGCAGCGACTCGCGTTTCAGCAGGGCGCCAATGTCGTTTTTTTCGTCTGCCATTGCGAGAATCCGTCTGTCCAGCGGCGATGCGGCGGCGATGCGGCGACTATCCAGCGGCGATCCTCGGCGAGTTGCCCGGCGGAATCAAGCCCCCGGGACGACTCCCGGGGATCGACGGCAGAGCGATATCGTGAGGTGCGCGTGGCCGGTAGTGGCAAATACGAACTGTGGATCTTCGGCTACGGCTCGCTGGTGTGGCGGCCCGACTTCGCCCATGCCGAGGCCGTGCCGGCCTGGAGCGAGGGTCAGCAGCGGCGCTTCTGGCAGGCCTCTACGGACCATCGGGGCACGCCGGCCCGGCCCGGCCGGGTCGCGACGCTGACGCCGGAGCCGGGTGCCCGCTGCCGGGGGGTCGCCTACCGGATCCAGTCCGGCTCGCGTGAGGAGGTGCTGGCCTACCTCGACCATCGCGAGAAGAACGGTTACCTGAAGCGCACGCTCGGCATCGAACTGGACGACGGCCGCCGCGGCGAGGCCATCACCTATGTCGCGGACCCGGGCGGAGAGCATTATCTGGGCGCGGCCCCGCTTGCGGAGATGGCGCGGCAGATCCGGTCGAGCGTCGGTCCCAGCGGTCCGAATTCGGAGTACGTGCTCCGTCTGGCCGAGGCGCTGCGCGGACTCGGTGCGTCGGAGCAGGAGGAGGTGTTCGCGCTGGAGGCGCTGCTGCGGCGGGCGGAGTCCGGCTCAGGGCCGTAGGCGCTCGCGCCGGCGCCGGCGCCAGATGCGGGCGCCGAGATGGAGGCAGCAGCCCGAGAAGAGCAGGTAGTAGGGCACGACCCAGTACCAGGCGCTGACGTAAAGGGTGGCGAACAGCGCCAGGAAGCCGGCGGTTATGTAGAAATAGGGGAGGGCCTCGTACAGCAGGGTTGGCAGCCAGACGCGGCGGCTCGCCAGCAACCGGCTCCTTACGCGGAGCGTGCTCGCCTCCGTTGCCTGTGCTTCCCTGCTGCCCATCAGTGGCGCATCCGTCCCGACCTCGTGCGGTCTCCCCAGCGTCGCCGAGACTAGCGCACGCAGCGAACCTGGTCCGTGATTGGGCTCACAATCAGGCGTAATAAGGCGTAATCAGCTGTCGGCGCCGGAATCCCGGGGCGTCTCCTGGTAGCGGAAACGGCTGTCGCCGATCACCAGCGTATCGCCGGGTCTCAGATCCGCCCGCGGAATGCGTTCGCCGTTCACGTAGATGCCGTTCTTGCTGCCCAGGTCCACCACGTGCACCCGGTCGGCCTCGTTGATGATCGCCGCGTGGAAGCGGCTGACGAAGGGGGTCTTCAGCTGGATGTCGTTGCCGGCGGTGCGGCCGATGGTGATGCGTTCGCGGAACAGGGGATAGCGGATATCCTGGCCGTTGACCTCGGCGACCAGCGACCGGCCGACCCGCCCCTGCTCCGGGCTCGGTTCGTCTTCGCCGGCCATGCTGCGAGCCATGCGGGCATCGAGGTCCTCCATCGAGGCCTCGATCGTGCCGAGCCTGGCGATGTGCTCGCGCAGCTGCTCGAGCTCGGCGGACAGTTCGCCATTGCGGTTGAGGGCCTCGGCGAGTTCGGTGCGTGTGTCATGCAGCTCCCCACGCAGCGACTCGATCGCGGCGGCCTCGGCCTGCTCCCGGGACTCCCGCGCGGCCAGCCGGCCCTTCAGGTCGTCGACCCGGTCCTCCATCTGCACGAGTCGCGACCGGGTCTTCTCCAGTTCCTGGTCGCGTTCGCACAGCTCGTGCCAGACCTGCTGTAGTTCCTCGGTGCGTTCCTCGAGCTCGCCGGCTGCCTCCGAACGGGCGGTTTCCGCTGCGGCGGCCGCGGATTTCGCCTCTTCCAGGGCGGTGCGGAGCGCGGCGGCTTCGCCGCCGAGGCGCTCGTTGTCGGCCTCCAGCCGGCCGATGGCCTCGTCCTGCCCGTCGATTCGGCTGCCGAGTTCCTGCCGGAGCTGCGCCAGTTCCCCGTTGCGCCGCTCCAGTTCGCCGCGGGCTTCCGTCCGGGACTGATCGGCCTTTTCCAGCGCGGCGCGCAGCCCGTCGGCCTCGTGGCCCAACCGCTCGTTGTCGGCCTCCAGCCCGCGGATGGTCTCGTCGCGCTCCCCGACGCGGTTGCCGAGTTCCGCGGCAGCGCGGCGCGCCTCGGCGAGAGTGCGGGAGAGTTCCTCGGCCCGCTCGCGCCAGCCGGCGCTGTCCTCGAGCCGGCCCTGCATCTCGGTCGCTGCGGCCTCGAGCTCCCGGCTGCGCGCATCCCGGCCGAGCAGTTGCCGGCGCAGCTCGTCGTTCTCGTTCCCGAGCCGGGCCAGCTCCCGTTCGAGCGCCCGGCCGCTGGCTTCCCGTCGGGCGAGCCGCCGGCCGAGGCGCACGGACTCACGCTTCGCCCGCCCCGCCTCACGCCGGGTGCGGACCAGCAGAGAGAGACCGGAACGCAGGCGCGAGTCCTGCTGTTCGGCCTCGGCCAGCGCCTGCTGCAGCCGCATCGTCTGGTCCCGGGAGCGGGCCAGCTCCGCCTCGAGTCGCTCCCGATCGGCGCCGGCATCGGCGAGCTGCCGCTCCCCGGCGGCCAGCGCTTCGGTCAGCCCGTCGCCGCGGTCGGCGGCATCGTTCAGCTGCTCCTGCTGCGCGGCGATGCGTTCCCGGGCGGTCTCCAGCTCCTGGCGCAGGGTTGCCGCGGTGCTCTCCCTCTCGGCCAGTTCCTGCTCGACCTCGTCCCAGCGGGACTGCATCTGCTCCAGCCGGCTCTCGAGGGAGCGGATCCGCTCGCCGCGCTCTTCCAGGTCGGTCTGCAGGGAGAGGATCTTCTCTTCCCGAGTGACCGTCTCTGCGTCGAGACCGTGCAGCTCGGCCGTCCCTTCGTCGATCGCGCCGCCGCCCAGTGCGCGCAGCTCGTCGGTGGGGTCGTCGTCGACGACGGCGGCCGGAGCATCGATCTTGTTATTTCTTTCCGATGCCATGGGAAAAGTCTAGCACGCGCCCTCACGCGGCTCAGTCGGCCGGTACCGTGCGGGCGTCCGCCCAGCGGCGGAGGCGGTCGATGCGTTCGGCCATCACGACGGAGAGGGGACGCGTCGCCTCGATCTCGGCGAGGATGGCGGCGGTGTCCAGCAGCCGGTCCGAGCCGTGGACGGTGTACAGCGCCGCGACGATCGCCTGCTCGATCTCGGCGCCGGAGAAGCCGTGACTGGCGTCGGCCAGTGCGATCAGGTCGAACCCGCCGGGGTCGAGGTCACGGGCGGCCAGGTGCAGCTCGAAGATGTCACGCCGGACTTCGGGCCGCGGCAGATCGACGAAGAAGATCTCGTCGAAGCGCCCCTTTCGCACCAGTTCGGGAGGCAGATCGTCGATCTCGTTCGCGGTGGCGACGACGAAGACCTGGTCCCGCTTCTCCGCCATCCAGGTCAGGAAGGTGGCGAGCACCCGGCGGCCCGTTCCCGTATCGTCGCGTCCGCCGGCGATGCCCTTCTCGAGCTCGTCGATCCAGAGCACGCAGGGCGCCATGACTTCGGCGGTGCGCAGCGCCTCCCTGAGATTCCTCTCGGTCTCGCCGTGATACTTGTTGTACAGCGCGCCGAAGTCGAGGCGCAGCAGCGGGATGCCGTAGACGCCGGCGGTGGCTTTCGCGGCCAGGCTCTTGCCGCAGCCCTGCACGCCGATCAGCAGCAGTCCGCGGGGCAGGTCGAGGTGGCGGTTCTCGCCGGGCTTCAGGAACGCGCCGCGGCGGCGCTCCAGCCAGCTCTTCAACCGGCCCAGACCGCCCACCTCGGCGAAGTCGGTGGTCTCGTACTCGTAGGAGAGCAGGCCGCCCCGGTTCAGCAGCTCGTACTTGGCCCGCATCACCTCAGGGATGTCGGCGGCGGAGATGGCGCCGTCGCGGAATATGGCATTTCGGGCCAGGCGCGCGGTATCGGCGGCGGTCAGCCCGCCGAGGTTGCGGATCAGCAGTTCGAAGGCCTGCTTGTCGGTGCGCACGGGACGGCCCTCGTTGGCCTGCGCCCATTCCCGGGCCACCTTGCGGACGATCTCCTCCCGCCGCGCGGGGCAGGGCATGCTCAGCTCCAGCCGGGCGGAGTAGCGCTCGATCTCCGCCGGCAGCCGCACACGGTGGCTGATCAGCGCCAGATGCCGGTTCGTGTTGCGGAAGCCGATGCAGATGTCCTTGATCAGGCGCACGTTGACCGGATCGTCGATGTACGGATGGAAGTCCAGCAGCACGTACAGCCCGGGCTTCTCCACCGCCCGGATATGGCGCAGCACCTCGGCCGGCTGGCTGTTGTGCAACTGGGGCTCCATGTCGATGTCGAGGCGCTGCAGGCCGTCGGTGACCGTCCAGCGGTACAGCGGCCGGTAATCGCCGCCGGTGAGGTTCACGTCCTTCAGCAGCTCCAGCACCCGATCCTCTTCGTGGCTCTCCACGACGATGATTGGTACCCGCGAGTTCAGTATCAGGCTGAGGTCTTTGCGCTCGTCCATAGCTCGTCCGTTGGCCGCCAGTTGCTCGTTGCCAGTGCCGCTACATGCTAGACCATCCGCCGCGGGCGGGGGCTTGCGCCAGGTCACGCCACAGGGTTTTGCCGTCGGCTGCTAGAATCCCGCTGGTTATGAGGTACCGCCCATGAAGCCGACACTGCCGGCCGCCGCGCTCGCGCTGGCCGTCGCCCTCCCGCTGGCGGCCGCGCCGCTCACCGAGGAATCGCTGCTCGACTGGGAATACGCGGGCAGCCCCCGCTATGCGCCCCAGGGCGACGACAATGGCAATGGCGAGCGCATCGTCTATGCCCGCTTCGGCACCGACGCCGAGGCGGACGGCTACCACGCGGACCTGTGGCTGATCGGGGCGTCCGGAGAGCGCCGTCTCACGGCAGACGCCGCTGCCGACTACGCGCCTGCCTGGTCGCCGGACGGCGGGAGTCTGGCGTTTCTTTCCCGCCGGGACGGCAGCGCCCAGATCTATGTATTGCGGGCCGGCGGTGGCGACGCGACGAAGATCACGGCCGCGGAAGGGGGCGTGCGCGCCTTCGCCTGGGCCCCGGACAGCCGCCGCATCGCGATACTGGCGCGGCCGGCCGCCGGGGCCGAACAGGACGCAGCCTACGTCACCGACCGCCTGCTCACGCGGCGGGACGGCCGGGAGGGCTACCGGCGGCCGGGCGCGGCGCAGCTCGGTGTCGTATCCATGGCGCAAGCGCAGGCGGAGCCCGTCTGGCTCACCGATCACGAATTCGGCGCCGGGGTGCCGGCCTGGAGCGCGGACGGGGCCACCCTCTATTTCAGCGCCGCCTGGGATTCCGAAGAGGCGCTGGCGCTGGGCGACACGGAGCTCTACGCCGTCGCGGCCGACGGCAGCGCCGCGCCGCGGCCCATCACCGAGCGCAACGGACCCGACGACAACCCGCTGCCGTCGCCGGACGGCAGCTGGATTGCCTGGACCGGGTTCGACGACGGCGAGCCGCCGGTCAGCTATCGGCCGGACGAGCTCTACGTGATGCGCCCGGACGGCAGCGAGCGGCGGAACCTGACCGCGGACTGGCCGGCGGGGGTGGCCGACACGATGGCCGGCGACGTCAACCCGCCCTTCGGACCGGCCCGCCGGCTCGCCTGGTCGGCCGACAGCCGCAGCCTGTACTTCACGGCCGCCGTAGAGGGGCGGGTGCAGTTGATGCGGGCCGGCGTCGACGACGGCGTCGTCGCGCCGGTCACCGATTTCGACGAGGGCGACATCCGCGAGTTCGACGTGGCCGCCGACGGCAGCATCGCCGCGGTCTACAGCCGGCCGGATTCCCCGCCCCAGATCGTGACATTCCCGCCGGAGCGCGCACAGCGCGGCGGCTGGCGCCAGCGCACCTCCCTGAACGGCGCCTACCTCGAGTATCCCCGCTTCGCGGAGTACGAGGAGCTCAGGGTCAACTCCTTCGACGGCACGCCGATACAGGCCTGGCTGATCCAGCCGCCGCGCTTCGACACGCGCGAGCGCCATCCGCTGATCCTCTATATCCACGGCGGCCCGCACTCGATGTACGGGACGAACTTCTTTCACGAATTCCAGGTGCTGGCCGCGGCGGGCTACTTCGTGCTGATCGCCAACCCCCGGGGCAGCACCGGCTACGGCGAGGTCTTCGGCAACGTCATCCAGTACCGCTACCCGGGCGACGACTTCCGCGACCTGATGGCCGTGGTCGACGCCGTGGCGGAGCGCGAATATATCGACGCCGAACGGCTGGGCGTGGCCGGCGGCAGCGGCGGCGGGCTTCTGACCACCTGGGTGGTGGGGCAGACGGACCGTTTCCGCGCGGCCTCGGCGCACCGTTCCGTCACCAACTGGCTGAGCTTCGTCGGCACCACCGACATCAACCGCTACGTGACCGCGCGCTGGTTCCGGGACTACCCCTGGCGCGACCCCGAAGGCTACCTGTCCCGCTCGCCCCTGATGCTGGTGGACCGGGTGACGACGCCGGTGCAGATCATCCACAGCGACGAGGACTTCCGCACGCCGCTGGAGCAGGGGCTGCAGTACTACACGGCGCTGAAGCAGCTCGGCAAGCCGGCCGAGCTGGTGGTGATGCCGGGCGCGAGCCACGGCCTGTCGCGGGACGGCGCGCCGTCGAAGCGGGTGGAGCGGCTGCGGCTGATCATCGACTGGTTCGACCGGCATCTTCGCGACGATTCCCCCGAACGTCGATGATCAAGTAGCGGGGTCTCCCAGTGCGTCGCGGAATTCCTCCGACGCGAGGGTGCGCGACGATGCGTCCATGACTGCAGCCGCCGTCTCCCGCAGCTCGGCGAGGCCGAGGCGTCCGTCGCCGTCCGCGAGCCGGCGGAGCACGTCGTCGAGGCTCGCGTCTCCCCCGGTCCGGTCGCGGATCTCCCGGTCGAGTTTCCGGAACACGCTCGCCGCCCGCGCGGTGGTCGCGCCGGTCGAGTGCCGCCGGCGCAGGCCCTCGGACGCCTCGCCCCACTCGGCCAGGTCGCGGAACGTGTCGCGGCTGCGCGCGGCGGTGACCGTCCCCGTGCGGCGCAGGACCTCCACGCTGTAGTACTCGGCCAGTCCCTCCAGGATCCAGTCGTCGCCGCGCACGGTGTCGCGCCCGAGCGCGATGTGCATGAGTTCGTGGAGCAGCGTGCTGGTGCCGTTTTCGCTGATCAGCGGCCGATCGGCGTGCACGTAGAGCGAGTCCGGGGCCGACAGCGCGCCGCGCCACATGGGATCGCCGGCGGAGACCACGGTGAGCCGCTCGGGGAAATCCGGCACCAGCCGCACGATCTCGGGCAGCGTCCAGTTCAGCAGCGCCAGCACGTCGACGCGCCGCACACCGTGGTCCACGGGCCCGGCCACCGCCACGCGGACGCCGGCGATGGTGTCCCGGCGCACGCCGAGGTTGCCGGCCACCATCCAGCCTGTGGGCCGGTCGAAGCGGCGTTCGTCGTTTACGACCTGGTAGCGGCCGTCCTCCTCACGATACGGCGTGACGACGGACCATCCGCGCGGCACGCGGAGCGTGAGGGTACTCCGCGAGACGGCGTCTTTCAGGGTGCGGGTCGCGGCGGCCGGAAAGGCATCCTCGCCCCGGAACAGGGCCCACTCGGGACCGAGCCGGGCGTCGTAGGCCTCGCCGCGAGGGTGCACCAGCGCGACCTGCCAGGTGAGCGTCCCGCCCCGCTCGGGCGGGCGCCAGACGAGCTTGCCGCCACGGCGCTCGATCTCGCCGTCGCCCGCGAATTTCGTCCAGCGCTCGCCGGACAGGCTGAAGCGGGCCTCCCGCAGCAGGTGGCGCGGCTGATCGAGCGTGATCGACGCCCGCGCGGCGCCCCGCAGGGGCTCCAGCACGAGTTCGTAATGCAGCCGGTACGTGAGTTCATCCGCCGCGGGCGCGGCGGCCGCCTCGCCGGCAACGCGGCAGGCGCTCAGCGGAAGGCAGACCAGCAGGAGGAGGCAGGTGTGACGCATTCTGCGTATTATGCGCAAAACCGCGGCACCGAACAGGGAGGACGGCGGAGCCGCATCCCACTGCCGCTGCCGCCACAACGAGGAGAATAAAATGGATCTATTGGGTTTCGCGAAGGATATCGGGCGTCGGATCTTCAACAAGGACGAAGAGGCCGCGGAGAAGATCAAGGAGCTGATCCTGCAGAACAACCCCGGCGTGCGCAATCTCGAAGTGGAATTCGACCAGGGCGTGGTCGGACTGTCCGGCGAGTGCGAATCCGGCGCCGCCATGCAGAAGTGCGTGCTGCTCGCCGGCAACGTGGAAGGCGTGATCGACGTTTATGCCAACAAGATGACCATCCGGGCGCCGGCGAGCGGGGACGGCGGCAAGGCCGGTGAGGAAGCGGAGGCCGAGCCCGACGAGGAGCCGGTGGAGTTCTACACCATCCGCTCCGGCGACACGCTCGGCAAGATCGCCAGGCAGTACTACGGTGACGCGATGAAGTATCCCCGCATCTTCGAAGCGAACCGGGAAGTGATCGAGGACCCGGACAAGATCTATCCGGGCCAGCGCATCCGCATCCCGCTCGGCTGAGCGGCCGCCGGGATTCGCGAGCCATCCGGACGGGCCCTGCGGGGCCCGTTCTTCGTCCGGCTCGTCCGGTTCATTCCGGCCGACGAAAGCGGTAGTGGCCTACCAGCCACTGGCGACCGTCGCCGTAGCCGAACAGCTCGGCGCAGGCCATGTAGAAGATGCGCCATCGCTGCAGCCAGATCCGCGCGTCCCGTTCGGCGAGATCCTCGCCGAGGATGCCGAGAGCGTCGTCGCGGTGCGCGTCCAGTTTCTCCAGCCAGGCGTTGCAGGTGCGCTCGTAGTGGCGTCCGCCCACCAGCCAGCGCTCCTCGAGACGCAGATCGTCCTGGAAGTGCAGCAGCGTATCCGCCGAGGGCATGATGCCGCCGGTGAAGAAGTGCTGTGCCATCCAGTCCGTTTTGCCCTCGACCTGGAAGGGGTAGAGCAGCTCCCGGTGGCAGAAGTGATGGACGAACAGCTGACCGCCCGGCCGCAGCCAGCCGGCGATGCGCCGCATCAGCTCGCGGTAATTGCTCATGTGCTCGAACATCTCCACCGATACGACCCGGTCGAAGGTATCGCCGGCGTCGAACTCGCGCATGTCGGCCGTGATCACGTCGATGTTGCCGAGTCCCCGTTCACGGGCTAGCGCAAGGATGGTCTCGCGCTGCGGGGCGGAGTTGGAGACGCACAGGATCTCCGCCTTCGGCAGGTGTTCCGCCATCCACAGCGACAGCGAGCCCCAGCCGCAGCCCAGCTCCAGGATGCGCTGGCCGTCCTCGAGGCGCGCGCGCTCGACGGTGAGGGCCAGCATGCGGGCCTCGGAGTCGTCCAGCGTGGCCGTGGATTCGTCCCAGTAGCCGCAGCTGTACTTGCGGTGGCGTCCCAGACAGAGTCGGAAGAACTCGGCGGGCACCTCGTAGTGCTGTTCGTTGGCGGCATCCGTGTGCACGGCCACAGGCCCTTCCGAGAGTTCCGAGATGCGCAGCCGGAAGCGCGCGTCCTGGGCGTCTGCGCTCGCCAGGCGCTCGTTGGCCAGGCGTCCGGCCAGCAGCCGCCGGATGCCCTGGCGGATCAGGGTATCGGGTACGAGGCCGCGTTCGGCCCAGTCAATGGGACCGGCCATTACGCTGGCTCGTCGGCGCTGCCGAGCAGCGCCGGCAGCGGTGCGGCGTGGGCGAACCAGACCAGCAGCGGCGTCACGACCGCCCAGGCCGCGCCGAGGCAGACGAGCGTAAGCTCGCCGGGAAAGGCGGCGGCGCCCAGCTTCGTTCCGGCCGTGAAGGACAACGGCTGGCCCACGGCCCCGAACAGCGCGGCCAGCCGGTAGCGCCCGGCCAGCCAGCGGAGGCAGCCGCGCAGGGTGAGCGCAAAGACCACCCACAAGGTCAGTATCCAGGCCGGTGCCAGCGGTCCCCACGGCGAGGCATAGTCCAGCAGCCCGAAACCGACGAAACTGCCGTCCACCAGCAGCCCCAGGGCGAGTGCGCCGGCGCAGAGCGCCAGCAGCCGGCCGCGGGAAGACTCCCGGGAGAGCTCCCAGGCGAGGAACGCGCCGGCCAGAAGCATGCCCGGCCAGACGATGCCGTTGGCGGCACCGAGCACCAGCGCAAACCAGCACGCGTTGAACAGAATGAAGTTGATCAGCACGAGGCGAATCCCGGGATTGTCCGATGACCCGTCTGCTGTTCGGCGCCGGCGGCCTTCCGGATGCAGCGAACCCGGCGGATCAGGTTCAGCCGGTCGTGTCGGAATCGGCGATGAAGGTGCGGAGCCGGTCCGCCATGTTCTTGCACGCCGCCGTCTGGGTGCGCGCGATCAGCGGCACCGGGATCACGATCGCCGGCAGATAGGACGTGCCGGAGACATCCGCCTTCACCGAGCCGGCGGACTTCAGTTCCTTCAGGTCCCAGATGGATGCCTCGTAGTTGGCTTCGTTCTCCCACCAGGCGAAGCCGAAGCAGCCGCCGCCGCCTGGTCCTGCCGCGCAGGACATGCTGCCGCCGCCTCCGGTGCGCTCGGTATCGCCGTCGAGCCACACGATGTAGCGAACGCCGCTGTCGCGGATGCGCTCGCGCACGCCCGGGCGTTGCATGAAGCGCTGCAGCGCCTTCGTCTCGGCGGGGGCCGTGCGCGGTTCCAGCCACGGAAACAGAGCGTCCACGAATTGTTCGTCCGGCATGACGGCCAGGCCTTCCCGGCCGTTACCCAGCGCATCGCCAACGCAATCGGTGAAGCCGCGCTCCGTCTCGTTGCCGAGATGGTAGCTGCGTGCCATGACCACCACCGCCTCTCCATCCAGGATGCCGGTGGCTGCGCTCTTCTCCTGTTCCATCCGTGCCGTGACGCAGCCGCTCAGCAGAACGGCCGTCCCGGCCAGTCCCAGCAGCAGCGTCCGGCCGGCGCCTGCCGCTCCGGCTTTGCCGTCTCTAGCCTCGGTCATCGGTGAGATTCCCCTGGAATTTTGCCTGGGCCGCATCGTCCGTGTTCGCAGCCACGTCCGTGGATTGCTCCGGTTCCCCTTCGGCCGGCAGTCCGTCCTCGTCTTCGGTCTGTGGTGGCGCGACCACCGTTACGGCGCCGGACTCGGTCTCGCCCGCGGGACCGGTGCGAGCGCTCAGGCTCTCCGCCTCTGTCGGCTCCGGCACGGGCACGCCGTTGCCGCCCGGGTCGCCGAGCCCGGTCTCCCGGGCGAAGCGCAGCCCGATCATGGCCGCCGCATCCCGCATCGCGAGCACCGCGGCGCGGGCCAGCGCCTCGTCCGCGCTGAACATGCCCTCGGAGCCGGCCTTGCCATAGGCGGCAATGGGCCAGTTGGAGATCTCCGTGCCCTCGCCGTCGAAGATGCGCAGCCGGTAGCGGATCCAGATGGTATAGGCATCCGAGCGGCTCTGGGCGGGCAGGGCGAATTCGAACGCCTCGATGCTCGCCTCGATGAGGGCGTCGGCGCCCACCGTCTCGACGTCGGTATCCGCCTCGACCTCGACCACCTCGCTGAACATGGACTCGAACAGATGCTGGAAGGCGAGTTTGTTGGCGGCTCCCAGATTGATGGTCCATTTCTGCCGCCCCAGCACCTCCTCCTCATGCACGTAGCGCGACATTTCGGGCGAGTAACGGACGGCCACCTTCAGCGGCAGCTGGTTCAGCAGGGGGTCGGGAAGAGCGGGATCCCTGAGCGCAACCTGGCTCGAGCAGCCCGTGATGACCAGGGCTGCCAGGATGACTGCGACGATGGCAGAAACTCTCCCGGTCAAGCGACGCTCCATCGGCCGAAGCGGCCGGCGATTCCCCCGCCATTTCCCCCGCCATTTGCCGAGGGATCGAGTAGCGTATCCTTGATGTCGACTCGCGCGGCCGCCCGAAGTTTCATCCTGACCGCGGCAAGCGATGCACGCTTCGACTCTAGACCCAGCGCGCCCGTCATGCAAGCAGACCGGCCGTGGCCTTGCCGACACGCGTCAGAAGCGTGCGCGGATGGCCCGCAGCAGGCCTCCGAGCAGGGGAATATGCTCGTACAGACCGCCTGCGGAGTCCCAGAAATCCTGGTGCAGAACCACCCGGCCGTCGCCGTCGAAGCGAAAGTGAGTGACGCCCCACGAGACCAGCGGCTCGCCGCCGGCCAGCGCGCCAACACGCATGGTCATCCGCCAGCGGAAGTAGAAATCGTCGCCGGAGCGGCCGACGTGGTGGAACTCCACCTGCACGGAGTCGGCGTTCTTCGCCGTGTGCAGAAAGTACGCCTCGATGGCTGCGGCGCCTCGCACGGTCTTCAGCGTGTCGTTGAAGAAGGCGTCCGGGGCGTAGACCTCCCGGGCCATGCGGCGGACGCCTTCGGGCGTGAGTTCGCCGAAGAACTGCCGCAGCCTCTCGACGGCGGCGGCCTCGGCCTCGCTGCCCGGCGCGGGACCCATCCCCTCGGTGCGGGCCAGGGCCTCCTCGTAGGCGGCGACGTGGGCCGCGGAGGAATCCGCGTCTGCGCTGCGGATCGCCCACGCCAGCAGGCCGATCAGGATCACGGCCAGGACGCCGATGACAAGCAGGGTTACAATCGCGAGCTTTTGCATGCCGGTCTCCTTACGGGGTGGCCGGGGACTGAGACGAGGGTGAGTGCATGGTGACGACGACAAGCATAGTGCACGTGAGCCTTGCCGGCGTCGGCAGGTTATTCGCCGCCTCCCGCTGATCGGATCAGGAGCCCCCGGTGCCACGTCCCAAGGTCCTCGTCTTCCAGCACGTGCCCTTCGAGCCGCTGGGCACGCTGGATCCGTTGCTGAAGGAGCACGGCTTCCGCATCCGCTACGTCAATTTCAGCCGCGACCCGGCGCAACGCCCGCGACTCGCCGGCTACGATGCACTGATCGTCCTCGGCGGACCGATGAACGTGGACGAGGTGGAGGACTACCCCAACCTGGCCACCGAGGTCGAACTGATCCGGGAGGCGCTGGAGCGGGAGCGCCACGTGCTCGGCATCTGTCTGGGCGCGCAACTGCTCGCGAAGGCGCTGGGAGGCACGGTGGCCCCCAACGGGCCCCACGAGATCGGCTGGCACGAGGTGCGGCTCACCGCCGACGGCGAGGCGGACCCGGTACTCTCGGCGCTGGATTCGCCGGCGCCGCTTTTCCACTGGCACGGCGACAGGTTCGAGCTGCCGCCGGGCGCGAGCCACCTGGCGGAGTCCGCGCTGTGCGCCAATCAGGCCTTCCGCTACGGCGATCTGGCGCTGGGTCTGCAGTTCCATCTGGAAGTGGATCGGGCGCTGATCGAGCGCTGGCTGACGGTGCCGGTCAACCGGCGGCTGCTGGCGCGTCTGCAGGGGCAGGTGGACCCGGAGGCGATACGACGCGAGACGCCCGCGCTCATCGCGGCACTGGAAGCCCGCAGCCGCCACGTATTCGGCCGCTGGATCGAGCAGTTCGGCCTGCCCCGGCGGCGGCGCGCGCTGCCGTCGCGCTGAGCGGCGCCGGCTCGCTGCAGATTCCGGGCCGAATCCCGGACTGATTCCCCGGCTGATTCCCGGGCTGATTTTTGCCGTCGTTGCCTGCATGATAGGCCGTTCAACCAGCCGAGCGGGAACCCGAGCATGAAGCTGTACGCCGACGTCACCCGGGAGATCGACGAGATGCCGGAGGGCCCGGAGATCGTCGCTTTCTTCGATCTGGACGGCACCCTGCTGTCCGGCTTCTCGGTGACCTCGATGATGCGCGAGCGTCTGACCTCCGGCGAGCTGAAGCCGCGCCAGGCGCTCGTGCAGTTCGTCTCGTTCGTCGGTCAGGGCTTCCGCAGCCGCGAATTCCCCGCCATGCTGAAGGCGGCCACGCGAACGCTGGAGGGCGTCGAGGAGGCCTCCTTCGTGCGACTCGGCCGCGAGACGTTCCGCAAATACGTGAGCGGCGCCATCTATCCGGAGTCCCGCGCCCTGGTGCGCGCCCACCAGCGAAAGGGGCACACCGTGGTGGTGCTGTCTTCGGCCACGCCGTACCAGGTCACCCCGGTGGCGGAGGAACTGGATATCGAGCACGTGCTGTGCACCCGCTTCGAGGTGGAGGAGGGCAGATTCACCGGCCTGCTGGTCGAACCCATCACCTATGGCGAAGGCAAGCTCGTGGCGGCCCGCAAATTCCTGAAGGCGCGCCGCCTGAAGCTCGCCAACAGCTTCTTCTATACCGACGGTGCCGAGGACGTGCCGCTGCTCGAACACGTCGGCTATCCGCGCCCCCTCAATCCCGACGGCGACCTGGAGGAGGTGGCCGGGGAGAGAGGCTGGCCCATCCGGCGCTTCCACAGCCGCGGCCTGCCCGGCGTGCGCGAGCTGCTCGGCACCGGGCTGGCCTGGGGCGCGCTCGTCTCTTCGGCCCTGGCAAGTGTCCCCGTCCTCGCCCTCAACCGCTCCCGGCGCGATGCCGCCAACCTGGCCATCGCGACGTTCGGCGATTTCGCCAGCGCGCTGGCGGGTCTCGACCTGCAGGTGACGGGAGAGCAGCATCTCTGGTCGCACAGGCCCGCGGTGTTCGTCTTCAATCACCAGAGCGGCGCGGACATGGTGATCCTGGCGAAGCTGCTGCGGCAGGATTTCACCGGTATCGCCAAGAAGGAGCTCAGGAGCAACCCGATCCTCGGCCCGCTCATGTGGGCCACCGAGACGGTGTTCATCGACCGGGCCAACACGGAGCGGGCGATCGAAGCGATGCGCCCGGCGGTCGAGACGCTGAAGAGCGGCCTGTCCATCGTGCTGGCGCCGGAAGGCACTCGCAGTCTCAGCGACCGGCTGGGGCCGTTCAAGAAGGGTGCGTTCCACCTGGCCATGCAGGCGGGCGTGCCGATGGTGCCCATCGTGATCCACAACGCGACGGATGCGCTGCCGAAGAGCGGTATCTTCGTGCGTCCTGCCATCATCAAGGTGGAGATACTGCCGCCCGTGCCCACCGACGACTGGGAGCCGGAGACCATCGACCGGCACGTGCGGGGCGTGCGCCGCATGTTCCTGAAAGCGCTGGATCAACTGCCGGAGCCCGGCGAAGAAGAAATAAGTAATAACAATAAGATATAGAGACTTTCTCGACTGAGAATCGCCCACGGCCGAGGCTGCGGCGGACAATTTACCGCGCGCGTGCATCCGATCCGGCGCCTCGTGTCATCTCTTTATCGGACGGAGGGGAATTCCCCCTGCACAAGAGGAGACGCGGATAATGGGTGACTTCGACAGCGACATTCTCGTGCCGATCACGTTGTTCATCAGTATCGCCGTGGTGTATGCCCTGGCCCTGATGTACCGGGCCAGGCAGCGGGAGCAGATCCAGCTCACGGTGCGCCAGATTCTCGACAAGGGCCAGGAGCTCACTCCGGAGCTGCTCGAGAAGCTCGGCCACACGGGGGCGCAGCCCCACTCGGATCTGCGGCGCGGCGTCATCGCCGTCGCCATCGGCCTGGGCATCGCTTCGTTCGGGGTCATTCTCGGCGAACACGATGCGATGCGGCCCCTGGTCGCCATCGGGGCGATCCCGTTCCTGATCGGGCTCGCGTACCTGGGGTTATGGAAGTTCGCGGGCAGGGATACGTGATTACGAAGAGGCCGCCGGGACGCGATGTCGACATCCGCGAGCGATGACGAGCTGGTCGCCATTGCGGTTGCCGTCGGGGATGAGGCGGCCTTCGGCGAGCTGGTGCGCCGCCACCAGTCCCGGGTGCGTGGCTGGCTGCGGCAGCTCACCGGCGACGTCGCCGAGGCCGACGATCTCGCCCAGGAGACGTTCCTCAAGGCGTGGACCCGGCTCAACACCTTTGCTGCCCGCGGGCGCTTCCAGGCGTGGCTGATGAAGCTCGCCTACAATGAGTTCCTGCAGGCGGTGCGCGGCGGACAGCGGCGGCGCCGCCTGGCGGGCGAGTACGAGGCGGATGCCGCAGCGCTGGGCCGGACCGCGGACGAGTCGATGTCCGGTACCGGCAGCGAACTGCCCGACCTGCCCCGGCTGCTGTCGGTGCTGGGGGAGGAGGAGCGGCACGTGATGCTGCTGGGCTATGGCTGCGGCTGTTCTCACGCCGAGATCAGCGAGATCACCGGCATGGCGCTCGGCACGGTCAAGTCGCACATGCACCGTGGAAAGGCGCGCATCAGGCAGTCCTTCGCGCTGGAGGCGAGCGAGTGATGAGGCAGACGGAGGAAGAATTCGAGCGGCTGCTCGAGCGCGAGTTCGCGCGCGCTTTCGACCCCGTGGCCGACGACGGCTTCAGCGAGCGCGTGCTGCGCCGCGTCCGGCGGCGCGGGCGGGCGAGGGTGCTGGCGCTGACCCTGGCGGGTGCCGCCGGCCTGGCGGTGGCTTTCGTGCCGCTGGTGCAGATCGCGGGCGCGCTGAGCGAGTTCTCCCCGATCCTCACCGAGAGCTGGCGGCTGTCGGAACTTCCGGCCCAGTATCGCTACATCGTGGCCGCCGCGCTGCTCGGCCTCGCGAGCCCGCTGCTGATCCGCCTGCTCGAGCGCTGAATCTTACCGGTCGCCTCAAGTTTCGCCGGCGCCGGCCGCTAACCCCTGTAGAGCCACGCCGCAGAGGCGCCAGGGGCGCGCGCCCATGAAGACCATCCGCCTGCAGGAGCGACACATCGACCGGCCGGCCGACCGCCCGGCGGTCGGTGGGGGCGGCGATGTCGGCCTGCGCGGCACCCTTTACGCTTTGCTGGAGGGTGACCGGTCCGCCAGCGGGCTCGGGCGCTTCGTGAATCGGGCGCTGGTCGCGCTGATTCTCGCGAACGTCGCGGCCGTGATCCTGGAGTCCCAGCTGTCCGTGCAGCGGGTCACGCCCGAGTTCTTCCACGGCTTCGAGATCGCCTCCGTGGCGATCTTCACGCTGGAATATCTGGCCCGCCTGTGGGCTGCGCCGGCGGACCCGCGCTACCAGGGTTCGCCACCGTGGCGGGCGCGCCTCGGTTACGCGACCTCGCCGCTGGCGGTCATCGACCTGCTGGCCATCGCGCCCTTCTACCTGGCGCTGTTCGTCCCCATCGATCTGCGCTACCTGCGTGCTTTCCGGCTGCTGCGTCTTTTGAAATTATCGCGTTATTTCGATGGGTTACAGATTTTTCTTAAGGTAATCAGGGCGGAGATCGGGGCCATTTCCGCCGCGCTGCTCACCATGTTCGTGCTGGTCATCATCTCGGCGTGCCTGATGTTCTCGCTGGAGAGCCAGGCGCAGCCCCAGGTGTTCCGCAGCGTCGTTGATGCCATCTGGTGGGCGGTCGTCACCCTCACCACGGTGGGCTACGGGGACGTCACGCCGGTGACGGCGGGCGGCAAGATTCTGGCCATGGGCATCATGCTGATGGGCGTGGCCACCTTCGCCCTGCCGGCGGGCATCCTTGCGGCACGTTTCTCTGAGGAACTGCAGGAACGGCGCGAGAGGCTGCGCTTCGAGGTGGCCGAGGCGCTGAGCGACGGCAGGCTCGACGCGGGCGAGCAGGCGGAACTCGCCCGCCTGCGCGCGGAACTCGGACTTTCCGAGGACACCCTGCAGCGGCTGGTGGAGCTGCACGGGAGGACGGGCCACGGCTTTCGTTATTGTCCGCAGTGTGGGGAGCATCTCGAGGGCCCGCGTCCGCGCTGAGGGTTGGGTTGGGGATCGGGCCTGAAGGCCCTCCTACAGCCGGATCGGGCCTGAAGGCCCTCCTGCGTTGGGGTATGCTTCGTTCCGGGAGTTGTTGCCGGAAGAGAGCATGAAGCTGATCGAGATCATTCGACGGCAGGCGGTGATCGTCTGCTGCGCCGCGGCCCTCGTCGTGGCCGCGCCAGCGGGCCAGACCCGGCCCGCCGCCCCCGATGCAGACACCAGGGAGCTGATCAGTAAACTCGGGCTGACCGAGGGCGAGACGCCGGTACGCGAGCATCCCCGCTGGCAGCCGGGCGGCCCCATCGTGGTGGCGGTCGACGGTCCGGAGCGGCTCGCCTGGCTGAAGTCCGTTGCCGGGGAGGCCGAGCTGGTCGGCGTGCAGTCGCGTGCCGAGGCCGAGGCGGCGCTGCCGGGCGCCGTGGCGCTGCTCGGCGTGTGCAGCCCCGGGCTGATCGAGGCGGGCGAATCGCTGCACTGGGTGCAGAGCTACAGTGCCGGCGTGGACCGCTGCGTGGACACGCCCGCGCTCGCCGGGCGGGACATGATCCTGACGAACGCACAGCGCCTCTACGGGCCGGCCATCGCCGAGCACGTGATGGGCATGATGTTCATGCTGGCCCGGGGTCTCGACGTCTATCACCTGCGCCAGGCCGACGGACGGTGGGAGCGGGGGCTGGAAGACTACGCGGACAGCACCTGGGAGCTGGCCGATCGAACGCTGCTGGTGGTCGGCCTCGGCGGCATTGGCACCGAGATCGCCCGCCGGGCGCATGCTCTCGGAATGGAGGTCATCGCGACCCGGGCCAGCTCGCGGCAGGGTCCGCCATTCGTCAGCTACGTGGGGCTGGCCGACGAGCTCCACACCCTGGCCGGACGCGCCGACATCATCGTCAACGCCACGCCGCTGGTACCGGCCACCGAGGATCTGTTCGACGCGGAGTTCTTCGCCGCCGCGAAGCCGGGCGCATACTTCATCAACATCGGCCGCGGCGCCAGCGTGGTGACGGAGGATCTCGTGGCGGCCCTGGAGTCGGGGCGCATCGCCGGCGCGGGTCTCGACGTGACCGACCCCGAGCCGCTGCCGGAGGGCCACCCGCTCTGGCGCATGCCGCGGGTGATCATCACGCCGCACATCTCCGCACGCACCGAGGGCTCGTCCGAGCGGCGCTGGCTGCTGGTGCGCGAGAATCTGCGCCGCTACGTCGCCGGCGAGCCGCTGCTCTCCGTGGTAGATATCGAGAAGGGTTACTGAGCGGAGCCGGCGAGCCGCTCGGCCGTGTAGGCCAGTTCGGCCTCGACGGTGGCCGTGATCTGGCGCCGCAGCACTTTCTCGATGCGCCCGGCGATCAGCGGTATCGGCACGTGGAACCGGTGCTCCACCTTATATAAGGAACCGGAGCCGTCGGCCTCGAGGGTGAAGCGGCCCTCGATCTCGATGGGGGCCATGGCGCTGCGCACCGTATAGCGTCCCGCGTACCGGTCCTTGTTGCCGTCTGCTACGTTCTGCCACACCTCGTGCACTTTGACAGTCTGTTCGTCGCCCACCAGCCTGGTCAGAAATCCGGGCAGGTCCTGGCGTGCCACACGGGTGGTGTGCAGGGTAACGGAGTCCCCGTCCTCCTCGGCGTGGCACTCGGCGCTCAACTCGCCGATGGCGAGGCAGCGCTCGACGATGAAGTCCGGGTCGGTCATCAGCGCGGCCACGCTCTTTACGTCGGCGTCGAAGCGGCGGCTGACGGTCATCCGGCGATCTTGTGCTCCCGCTCGTCGACGGCTTCCCCGTCGGCGAGCTCGCGGAGCGCCTCAAGGTCGAGCACCTCGATACGGCCCCGGGGTGCGAGCAGGATCTCGCGGCGTTTCATGTCCGCCATGAGGCGGCACACGGTCTCCTCGCTCAGCCCCAGCAGGTTGGCGATCTCCAGCCGGGTGATCGGCAGTCGGTAGCGCCCGTCCCGGGGCCACGGTTCCGGCGCCATCATGAGGATGAACGCCGCCAGCTTGGAACTCGCGCACTTCTGGCCCATGGCCTGGATCAGCGCGCGGCTCTGCACCAGCTGGGCGTTCAGCGCATCGATCAGGCGCATCGCGATGTCCGGCTGGTCCGCGAGGCGGGAGAGCAGCGCCTTGTGGCTGATGCGACACGCCTGCACCGGCGTGGCCGCCGCCGCGGAGTAGGCATAGTGCTCCTGCTGCAGTGTCTGCAGCCCCACCACCAGGTTGCCGCGCCGGCCGATGCCGACGATCTGCTCGCGCCCGTCCTGACTGTGATGACAGATCTTCACGACGCCGTGGGAGATGGAGTACAGGTAGCCGCCGGGTTCGCCCTGCAGGAACAGCATCTCGCCCTTCGCGTAGCTGGAGCATTGCACCAGGCCGGAAACCACGCAGGGCAGCTCGTCCAGCGGGTTCTTTCCGTCGTCGAGTCCACGGAAAAGGCACAGGCAATTTTCGCACGGCATGGGCGGTCGCTCCCCTTTTTTTTCTTGCTAGTGACTAGATACGCGTCGGGCGCGCCGCCGTCGATACCGGGATATCCAGTTCGATTGTCGGTATTCACGTATTTGAAACTGCCAAATATCAGTGTTTACGGGGCGAAGATGTGCTTATAGTCCGAGAGCCTCTACGCCTGCACTCCATTCCTTCAGCTCCCCGCACCGCAAAGAAACCGGAATACGTACTATCCACCAGCGGTCAGACCGGCGTAACTGACAATTGTCAGTGTTTCTTGACACGCGCAAACCTACTCTTTCACGTGACGCCGGGGAACCGGCTACGGCTGTACTGCAGCCGTGCCGCGAACCGGGTTTTTCGAAGAAGCAGAGGGTTGCGCCATGAACCGTTTCCAGAAGATGTTTAAAGGAAGCTGGGCATTGCTCCTCGCGTCGTTCCTGCTGTTAGGTTTGGCAGGTTGCGACGGCGACGACGGTGCTCAGGGTCCGGCAGGACCGACAGGGCCGGAAGGCCCGACGGGACCGACCGGGCCGGAAGGACCTCCGGGACCCCCGGGACCGGGTCCGATTTCCATTGGTGACGGCGAGAACTTGACCGCGGAAGAGATAGAGATCCTCGGTCAGCTCGAAGCCACTATTACCAATGTGACGATTGACAGTCCGCCGGTGGTTGAATTCACCGTTGTGGATCAGAACGGCGATCCCGCGCTCGGCCTGGCCGAGGGCGTGGTCAACTTCACGTTCGCCAAGCTCGTGCCTGCCGATCCCGACGTGAACGGCGGTATTGCCTACTGGCAGAGCTATGTGAATCGTGTGGAAACGGCCGGGCCCGAGCGGTTCAACCCGAATCCGCCGGACTTCCTGGATCAGGCGATCCAGGCGACGACCGATACGCAGGGTACGCTGGAAGAGCTGGGCGACGGCAACTACCGTTACACGTTCGCAACGGACGTGACGGCCGTGACCGATCCCATCGAAGTGACCTGGGAACCGAGCCTGACCCACCGCGTGGGCCTCGAGATTCGTCTCGGCGGTCCGGGCGAGGTGCCGCTGGCTCCGGATAACCCGGTCTACGACTTCGTGCCCGACGGCAGCGCCGGCTCCGGCAGCAAGGACATTGCAGCCACAGCCAACTGCGCCGACTGCCACTTCTCGTTCGCCCTGCACGGCGGACCGCGGAAGACGGTGGAATACTGCGTGACCTGCCATAACCCCGGCACGATCGACCAGGATACCGGCGAGTCTCTCGACATGGCCTACATGACCCACTCCATTCACGTGGGCGAAGGCCGTGTGGACATCGCAGGCGATCCGCTGCCTTACGTGATCTACGGCTACGGCGGTTCCGTGCACGACTATGGCGAGGTGACTCATCCGCAGTCGCTGACCTACTGCACGACCTGCCACGTCGAGTCCGAGACTGCGCCGGATGGCGACGTGTGGACGGCAGGCGCCTCCACGCAGAGCTGTGGCAGCTGCCACTCCGACGGTCTGGTGGTTTCCGACTACGACGAGGTCACCGGTATTGCCGAGTACGCGTTCAGCCACGCGAATTCGGACATTCCGTCGCTCGCGACCCAGCCGAACAACACCTGCGCCAACTGCCACCTCGAAGGCGGCGTTGCCGGTGCCGGTCCGGCTGACTTCATCCACACGCGGATCGACGGCGATCAGCAGTTCCGCCAGATCACCGGTGAGAACTTCGTGTTCGAGATCCTCGACGCCACGAACGTGGGCCCGGGCGAGACGCCTGTGATCACGTTCCAGGTAAGCGATGCCGCAGGTAATCCCTACGATATCGTCAACGATCCGGAGTTCACAGCTGGTGCCTCATCGCTGAACCTGTATGTCTCCTGGCCGGGAATCGAGACCTATAACGGTACCGAAGCCGGTGCAAGTGACGTCGGTGTGCGGGATCAGGGTGCGGGCGCCGTGCCCTACGCGGTGGCCCATCCGCACCGGATGTATCTCGCGGCCCTGCAGCGTGATGCGGTGCAGAATGCCGATGGCAGCTATACGGTGACCTACTTCACTGCACTGCCTGCGGACTTCACGGGCAACGCCTACATCGCCATGGGTGGTCATCCGGCCGCGGTGGACGTGGAGGATGCCGACGGCAACCTCACCACACAGCGGGCGGCACCGGATAGCGTGGTTTTCTATCCGGAAGGCACCATGGCGCGTGAGTTTGCTGCGGATTCCGCGAAGTGCAACGCCTGCCACGAGCAGCTGCAGTTCCACGGTTCGAACCGCAACGGCGACGCCGAGATGTGTGTGGTCTGCCACAACGCCGACCTGGCGGTCGTGGAAGACGGCATCGACGAAGGCTTTGGCCTCGGCTACATGATCCACTCGATCCATGTGGCGAGCCCGAGCTACTTCGGTGGCGGATTCGCGGAGATCACCTACCCGCAGAGCATCGCGAACTGCGACGCCTGCCACGTGGAAGGCGCCTACAACGTAGCGCGGGCTGAAGCTCGCTCCGTCAGCGTCAGCGTCGGCGGCGGCGATCTCACGGTCTGGACGGATGACGCGGCCACTACGCCGACATCCGCGTCCTGCGGTACCTGCCATGCTTCGGCTGCGGCATTGGGTCACTTCGCGACCAACAACGGTGAAGTCGGTGTACCGAAGGGTGACATCCTGAAGTTCAACGGCCTGCCGAACGGTCAGGAAGCCTGTGCCGTCTGCCATGGTGCCGGTGCCTCGTTCGATACCACGATTTATCACAATCCCGGTATCGCCGATTAATTAACGACTAATAACAAAAACCAGAACTGGGCGCCCGCTTCGGCGGGCGCCTTTTTTTATGGGCGGAAGAAACGCCCGGCCCATTTCGCCCGATACCTACGGGAAGCGGCGTGGGTTTCCGGTACCATCCCGCCATGATCGAGAGGAAGTCCCCCCGCGCATCGCTCACGCTGGTGCTGGCGCTGTTCTTCGGCTCCGGCGCGCTGGCCCTGGTCTATCAGGTCGTCTGGGCCCGGATGATGACCCATGTCTTCGGCTCCACGGCGGTGGCCGTGGGCACCGTGCTGGCCGCCTTCATGGCGGGCATGGCGCTCGGCAGCTGGTACCTGGGGAAGGTCGCCGACCGCAGCGGGAACAGGCTGAAGCTCTACGCCGTTCTCGAGTTCGGCATCGCGGCGGCCGCGTTGCTGTCGCACTGGGCGCTGTCGCACATGGAGGTCGTTTATCCGGCGCTGCACGGGCTCGTGGGCGGATCACCCGTGCTGCTCGCACCCGTCCGTTTCCTGGCGGCTTTCCTGCTGGTGATGGCGCCGACCATCCTGATGGGCGCGACGCTGCCGGTGCTGAGCCGCTACCTGGTCAGCGGCCGCGAACTGGTGGGCGTGCGTCTCAGCACGCTCTACTCGGTCAATACCCTCGGCGCCGTAGCCGGGGCGGCGACGACCGGGTTCTTCCTGATCGGGAGTTACGGCATCCACGCGCCGGTCGTGGGCGCGGCCGTCGGCAACGCCCTGATCGGGCTCGTTGCCTGGGTGGTCGCGGCCCGCGTCGCCGGCGGCGGGGAGGAAGGTGAAGCACCGCCGGCCGAAGACGTTCTCGCTCCGGAGGAGCCGTCCGAGCTGCCCGGCCCGGCCGTGATGCGCCTCGTACTGATCGGGCTCGCCATCTCGGGCTTCACCTCCTTCGCCTACGAGATCTACTGGACCCGCTCGCTGGTCTTCGTCCTCGGCAATTCCACCTACGCGCTGAGTACCATGCTCTGCGCCTTCCTGACCGGCATCGCGCTGGGCGGCTATCTGGTGCGCTTCGTGATCCGCTATGTGCGCGACCGCGTCGAGGCCTTCGGCTGGTTGCAGCTCTCGCTGGGGCTGGTTTCGGCACTGGCGCTGCCGCTGCTGTTCGCGGTTAACGACCCCGCTTCGCTGGGCCGCTATCTCCAGGGCATAGCGGGCGAGGCGACGACGCTGGTACTGGCGAGCTTCGGCATCGCCTTCCTGGTGATGCTGGTGCCGGCGGCGCTGATCGGGGCCACGTTCCCGCTGGTCGGCCACCTCGCCGTGCGGCGGATCAGCGAGACCGGCGGTTCGGTGGGCAAGGTGTATGCCGTCAACACTCTCGGCAACGTGGTCGGGGCGCTCGCGCCCGGGCTGTTCCTGCTGGACTGGCTCGGCATCCAGAAGGGCATCCTTTTCATGGCCGTGCTGAACGTGCTGCTCGGGCTGCTGGTCCTCGCGGTGCGGCTGTTGCGCCCGGGCGGCAGCCCGGTCTGGTGGGGCGCGCTGCCGATGATGCTGATCGCGAGTGCGGTCGTCATGCTGCAGACGCCGCTGGACTTCCGCTTTCCCTCCCGCGGCGAGCAACCGGATCACCGCACGCTGTTCTATCGGGAAGGCCCGCTCGCCACCACCAAGGTGTACGCGGACCCCGTCAGCGGCGAGAAGTACATGAGCGTGGACGGCATCGTGATCGGCGGCACCGGCGATACCCATTTCAAGCAGGTGCTGCTCGCCCATCTCCCGCGGCTGCTGAAGGACGGGCTGCACACCGAACTCTCGGTGGGTCTCGGCTCCGGGATACTGGTGGGGGAGAGCGCCCGCCACGAGGACCTCCGGGCCATCACGGCGGTGGAGATCGAGCCCGGCGTGATAGAAGGCGCCGGCTATTTCCGCGCGGAGCACGGCGGCATCCTCGACGATACACGGCTCGAGGTGGTGAACGACGACATCAACAGCTTCCTGCATACCAGCCAGCGGCGGTTCGACGTCATCACCGCGGATGAGAAGACCGCCGACGAGTATGCCTCCAACGGTTTCTCCTACTCGCTGGACTACTACCGTCTGCTGCTGGAGCATCTCGCGCCGGGCGGGCTGGTGGTGCAGTGGGTCCCGGGGACGCTGCCGCCGCGCCAGTACCGCATGATCCTGAAAACCTTCGCCCGCGGTTTCCCCCACGTGCAGGTGTGGAGCTTCCTGCCCGCGCACCGGCTGGGGCCGTTCAATACCCTGCTGGTCGGCTCGGCGGAGCCGGTGCCGGTCGAACTCGACGCCATCCGGCGCAGATTCGAAGAGGACAGTGCGGCGCTGGCGAGCCTCGAGCCCTACGGCATCACTTCAGCCGAGTCGCTGGCGGCGCACTTCGTCGCCGGGGATACGGTGATCCGGGAGGCCGTGGCCGATGCGCAGCTGAACACCCTCGCGCATCCCCGCTACGAGTTCTACCACCCCTGGGAGTACGCGGAGGGCCGGCTGGACAAGGCCATCGCCAATCAGGCCTTCCTGCTGGAACTGAAGCGCCGCGCCCACCCGGATTACTTCCGTGAGCTGGCCGCGGATGCGCAGAATCCGGAGCGGCTGGAGCGCACCTTCGCGGCCGAGTTCCGCTTCCTCGAGGCGTTCCAGCGGTTCCTCGGCCGGATACCGCTCGCGGAGACCTATCGGCTGTTCGACGGCGCGCTGGCGGTCGCACCCTGGCACGACAGCCTGCGGGCGAGAATCTACGCCCAGTACCGCTACTTCGCCGCCATCCAGCGGGACCCGGTGCGCCGGGACCGGCTCTTGCGCCGCGCCGAAGCCCTATACCGGACGCCGGCTACCAGGTCCGACTGACGGCGCGCGGGTCACGGGCCCGGCAAGCTGCGGTTACCCGCCGGTCCTGACCCACCGGTCCTAGTCCCCGGACAGCCCGTGCTGCTTGCTGGGCGCGACCTTCTCGGCGTCGTCGTCGCCGGCGAGTTCGGCGAGAACGAGCAGGATGCGGCGCAGCAGGTCGTTCTCCGGCCCGGGCATGTTCTCCTCGGTGGCCACCGACAGCTCGGCCGCGTCGTACTCCCAGCAGCGGAGTATGCGGACCTTCTCCTCCCGGCTCAGGTCGTCCCGGGCGGCCACCCCCTCCGGGCCGTCGAACAGGGTTCCCGGGTCGGCGCAGGCCTTCTTCAGCCACTCTTCTCTGTCGCTCATGGCGGATTACCTCTCATTGTTCGCGTGTGTCGCCGGGACCACCGATGCCGCCGGCGGCCCGGCCCCTCCAGGGCTGCAGCAGCATGCGGTCCAGCCGCAGGTCGGCGGGATCCCGGAATTGCCCGATGCCGATGGTCATGCCGTCGTGGCCGTCTCTCGGCTGGTCCCGATAGGTGCCGAGCAGCCGGTCCCACCAGGGCAGGTTGAAGCCGAAATTGCTGTTGGTCTCGTCCCGGTGGATCGAGTGATGAACGCGGTGCATGTCCGGCGTGACCACGAACCAACGAAGCACCCGGTCGATGCCCCGCGGGATCGCGAGGTTACTGTGATTGAACATCGACGTGGCGTTCAGCAGCACCTCGAATGCCAGCACCGCGCCCGCCGGCGCGCCCAGCGCCGCGATCACCGCCATCTTCCAGACCATCGAGATGAGGATCTCCAGCGGATGGAAGCGCAGCCCGGTGGTGACGTCGAAATCCAGGTCCGCGTGATGCATGCGGTGCAGCCGCCAAAGGGCGGGGAGTGCATGGAACATCACGTGCTGGAGATAGACCGCGAGGTCGAGCAGCAGGATCGAGACCGGCCAGGCGACCCACCACGGCGCCGACAAGGCATTCAGCAGGCCCCAGCCCCGCTCCGCGGCGACCAGCGCGACGCCGATGGCGAGCAGCGGGAACGCGAGGCGCAGCACGGCAGTGTTCACGAGGACGATGCCCAGGTTGGAGAACCAGCGGGTGCGGCGGGGCAGCTCGCGCCGGCGCCGGGGAGCGAGACTTTCCGCGGCGGCCAGCAGGACAAGGACGCCCAGAAAGAATCCGCCCCGGATGAGGGCTTCGTTGTCGGCCAGCAGCGGTTCCATGCGCAGATCGTCCGGGCTGTTGCGAAATCAGAAGCCGTCCAGCACGGCCTTCAATGCCGCGGAGCGGAAGTGACGCCGGGCCGTGATGGCATAGAAGTTCTCGTGGATATCGGGCACCTCGCAGTACTTGCTGAGGATGCCATGCTCCAGTTCGTCCTGCACGACCACCTCCGGCACCATGGCCACGCTGCCGGAATCCCGGGCCAGCAGCCGGAGCATGGCCATGTCATCCACCTCGGCCGATATTTTCGGCGCGAGTCCCAGCTCTTCGCACAGCAGGTCGAACTGGCTGCGAATCTCGCTGCTGTGGCCGGGCAGCAGCAGCGCGGTTCCGGCGAGATCGTCGGGGAAGTGGAAGCGGCGGCGGCGCGGGCGGGGCGGACCCACCAGGCATACGGTCTGCCGGGCGATGCGCCGGCAGCTGAGCGGCAGCTGGTCGTCGGCGGTCACCGGCCGGTTCGAGAGGATCAGGTCGAGCTTGTGTACCCGCAGCCGCCCGATGAGCTCCTCCAGGCTCGCGGACTCGATCACGAGATGCAGATTCTCGTCGCCGATGACCGGCCGCAGCAGATTCTGCTGGAAGTTGCGTGACAGGGTGGCGGCGGCGCCCACCCGCAGCTCCGGCATCTCCTGGCCGTCGCCGCCGCGCACCGTCTCCAGCAACTCGGCGCCAAGGTTGAAGATGCTCTCGGCGTAACCGAGCACCAGGCTGCCCGTCTCCGTCAGACGCAGCGTGCGTCCGTCGCGCAGGAACAGCTCGTGGCCCAGCTCTTCCTCGAGCTGACGTATCTGCGAGGAGATGGCCGACTGTGACACGTGCAGCCGTTCGGCCGCGCGGGTCAGGTGCTCCTCCTTCGCGACCACCCAGAAGTAGTGCAGGTGGCGGAAGTTCAGCCGTCTGAGAGTCTCTGTTCTCATAAAAAGAACGGAATAGAACGATAAATCTATTTTACGGAAGAGCCCGCGATACGCAACATGCGTCTCCGATCGATTGACTGACCGAAAGCCTGAACGATTGGCCGGAGCAAGCCCATGGACCTCGCTATCGAATTCTTCAGCCGCCTGCTGACCCAGTTCCAGTCGCCGGCGCTCGC
>Ga0102940_1000370_pt1 | contig 31063 bp, 22 predicted proteins | sample SalPonR2_C_D1_MG_FD_78215 | JGI IMG/M metagenome (GOLD analysis project Ga0102940, IMG submission 78215) | Salt pond soil microbial communities from South San Francisco under conditions of wetland restoration - Salt Pond MetaG R2_C_D1_MG | ecosystem: Environmental > Aquatic > Marine > Intertidal... | reverse complement strand
GGGCTAGTTCGAGGCGCAAAAATCGCGGATAGCCTAGCTATCCAAGGCTTTTTGCAACGAAGAAATCGCCCCAAAAAGACGCAGATTATTGCTTGATTTAATTGGGCAACCTACTTAAGTAAGTGTTCAATATTATCTATACCTTATTTCAGACCCTTTTGGGCTTCCACTGCGTTAAAAAGCCTCGCCGACGAGCTGCGTCGCCTGCGTTTTTTGCCTAGTTGAATCCCAAAACTGCACTGAACTAAACTTATACATAATCTCGAACAGTTACTATTTTTTCCTATTCCACAACTTTCGGATAAAATCCCTCTCAAAGCTGAACCCTGGTTTCAGCTTTTTTTATTTTATCTTTCCCCCTTTACCCTTAAATACAACATGATACAAGAAGAAATCTTCAAACAGCTAAGCGTCATCGAATTAGCGAGTGTACTGGCCGGTCCCTCAGTGGGTATGTTTTTCGCCGAACTGGGCGCTAGAGTGATCAAAATTGAAAACAAAACCACCGGAGGGGACGTCACCCGGGGCTGGAAAGTACCCGGCGAGCCCGAAGACGGCACATTTTCTGCATATTACCAACAAGTCAACTTTGGTAAAGAAGTGCAGCTCCGTGATCTCAAATCCCGAGAGGAGCAGGATGCCGTACACCGATTAATCGAAAAGGCAGATGTGGTCATCAGCAATTTCCTGCCAGAAAAAGCACAGGCCATGCGTATGGACGAAGAGACCCTTCGCCACCTCAACCCCCAATTGATTTTTGCCCATTTATCGGCTTTTGGCGAAAGCTGTACCCGCCCCGCCTTCGATGTAGTACTGCAGGCCGAAGCGGGCTTTCTCTTTATGACAGGGGCCAAGGATGGCCCACCCGCTAAAATGCCCGTTGCCCTGATTGATCTGCTAGCGGCCCATCAGCTCAAGGAAGGGATCCTACTGGCCCTGATTTACCGGATGCAACACCAAAAAGGCAGCTCGGTCAAAACCTCACTGATCGAAGCAGCTGTCTCCTCCCTGGCGAATCAGGCCAACAATTGGCTGGTCGCCGACCATATTCCCCAACGCATGGGTAGCCAGCACCCCAATATTGCCCCCTACGGAGACGTATTCTATACGAAAGATGAGCAGGCCATTGTCCTGGCCATCGGTACCGAGCGGCACTTCCAACGGCTCTGCCAGGTACTACAACGAATCGATTTACTTCAGGAGAAAAACTATCAAAACAACCCAAAACGCGTCCAAAACCGCGAAGCCCTCAACGCAAGTCTACAAACAGCTATACAACAATTTGACCGAACGGTCTTGCTAAAAAGACTGGAAGCAGAAGGGGTACCCGCCGGATCAATCCGTAGTATGCCAGAGGTATTTGAATTACCGCAGGCGCGGGCATTGATTCGCCACTATGAGCTTCCCGATGGTAGTCGGGGGACCTGTTTACAATCAACGGTTTTTCAGGTTATCCTTTAATTGGCCAATAGTCCAGCCACGGCGCGGATAGCCACGCGGGTTTTGTGGAAGCTAGCCTGTGTTTTCAGTAATTTTTCCTGAGACTCAATCAGTTTTTGTTCCCGGGAATTGATCAGGAATAAAGAGCTGGATCCCAGCCTAAACTTTTCATTTTCTGCTGCCAGCAAGTCCCGGTAATTTTGCACCATAGCATCGTACTGTTCAATTTGACTAAGCAGCGTACTGGCGGTGTTTTCGTAGATGCCAAATTTATTTTGCAGGCTCAATCGCTTTTGCAGTAGCTTAAAGCTGGTGTTCTGCGTTTTAATTTCATTCAGTGCAATATTGGCCCGCTCTTTACGCAGGAAAAGTGGAAAGCTAAACTGTAGACCTAATTTATAGTTTTCCGTAAGGATATTACGCAGATTACCCTGCTCGGCGGATTGGTAGCCGTTAAAATTCCAGCCATCGGCTAAGAAATTGTACGATAATTCGAGCCGGGGCTTCAACATTTCCCGGTTAAGTCGATTCTGTACGGCGAGTTGATCCAGTTTAAAATTCAGGGCCTGCAGCGCCGGATGTTGGGTAAAGATTTGATTACGCAGGGAATCTATTTCCACCCTGGGGATGGCTAAGAAGTCCATATCTTCCAAAACCGGCGCGGGAACATTAGGCGACAACTCCAAAGGTATATCGTCGCTGGTCCACAGGTAATTAGATAGCTTCAAACGGGCCGTTTCCAGCTTGAGCTGAGCTTCCTGTAATGCTGTAAATCGACTTTGCACCTGAATACTGCTCTCCAGGGTATCTACCGCTGCTTTATAACCCTGAATATAACTTTCGCGCAGGGCACCAAAGCGAGTGACGGCCAGGCGGTAGGCTTCTTCGTAGATCTGCAGGCGATTATAAGCATATACCCAGTCCCAGTAGGTCTCGTTCGCGTCAATCAGAATCTCATTGATCATGGCTCTTCTCTCCTGTTCGTTCTGTTGATTTAGCAATTGCGCTTGTCTCAAAGAGGCCCGGCGCTGGTCGATCAGCATACCCTGTAGTAGATTAACGTTCAAACCTAAAACAGCCTGACCTGCTGCTGGCAGTTCCTCTTCTGGGTTTAAAAACCCTCCTTCTGCCCAGTTATAGCCAGCTTTGAGTTCAACTCCGTACCAGGTAGGGATTTTCAATTCGGTCTGCCCAACGGTGAAGTAATCCTTACCATCAAAAGTTTTTTGGTCGAAGTTGGCCATCAATTTAGGGTCGAAACTCCCCCTGGCTTTTAATTCGTAAGCCTCTGCTTCCAGATTTAAAAGATTAGCTTGCCGAACCAGTGGGTGGTTGGCCGTCACCAGATCCAAATATTCATTCAGTTGCAGGGGTTCTTGCTGAGCCGATAAGCACAGCAGTCCGGCAAACCAGAGCCAAATCGTAAGTGGAATATTTTTTGTAAACATAAACATTACTTACTTAACTGATTTGAAAGGTGCTTTCATTTTAGGTAACTCCTCCGATTGGTCTGCATACAGGTCCGGCGGGAAGCCGTTGAGCTGACGCCACAATTCGTACCAAACCGGTACATCATTCAATAATGCGATACCCTGAGCGCCGGAGCCCGGGCGCAGGGCTTCTGGCCAGGGTTTGGTAGTCGGATCTTCGGCAATCAAAACACGATATTTCCCCTTAGAACTAATTTCATTATCAATGGCAAAAACCTTACCGCTAAACGTTCCGTAGGAAGCATCGGGCCAGCCGCTGAAAACAATCGCGGGCCAACCATCAAAGATAAAACGTACTTCCTGACCTAAATTCATCAGTGGCAGATCCATAGGTTTTACAAAAATTTCAACGGCCAGATCAAAGTCGCTGGGCATGATACTAACGACGGGATCTCCTTCCTTTACCGTTTCTCCCAATCCTGGCTTCAGGGCTTTAGTAATATAAGCATCCTGTGGGGCGACGATGTAGTAGAACTGACTACGCTCCTCATAATTAGAAGCCTGAATAGACAGCTTTTTGACATCCGCCTCCGCCGTAAAGGCATCCGAAAGGGTACTAAAGCGATCCGAATTAGTTTTGGCAATTTTTTGATTGTATTCGTAAATAATCGATTGTAAGGCCAGTTTGCTATTTTCCAATTCATTGCGGCTATCAATTAGCTTAGCTTCGGCCCCAATTTTTTTAGCCGTCGTCTCCTGTAGCTTCAAGCGTTTTGCTTCCAGGTCAACCAGAGGAATGAGTCCCTTGTCGTACATCTGCTCAAAACGCTTAATTTGGTTTTCGGCGATTTGGAAATCGATTTTTGCCCGCTCCAGCTCAATACTATCCGATACAATTTTTGCTCGATACTGAACGATCTTATTTCGCAACTGATTCTCTTTGTATCCTAATTCGGAGCGCATCGCGTCGACCTGTTCGACCAGTGCGTTGGCTTTATCGCGATAAGAGCCAATACTATTTTCTTTAGCCATTACCTGGTCCTTGGTACGCTGTACAATCTGTGGGTCAAAATATTCTGCTTTAATCTCCGATAGATAGACAATGGTGTCCCCTTTTTTTACCAGTTCTCCCTCTCGCACGTACCAGTGTTCAATACGCCCGGCAATGGTCGAATGGATGGTTTGTGGTCGCTGATTAGGCTGCAGGGTGGTGACTTCACCATTTGCCTGTACATTTTGCGTCCAGGGTAAGAAACAAATAATGATGACCACTAACAATACGGACCACAACCAAATGGTCAGCATTCGATTAGCTGGTGACAGGACTACCTTGGACGAACAAACATAATCTTGAAGACTGATCTTATCCTGAATACTATTTGGTGATATATTTAGCATCTTTTCCGATTTTTTCTATGGGATTACTGGTTTAACGATTACTTCTTTCCTATCCTGTTAAGTATCCAGGATCTGCCCAAAAAACACTTCTTCGTAAGAGGGTGTCTGCTTAATCTCTTCCGTCGGCCCATCCGTAATAATTTTTCCATCTTTCAGAATAACAATTCGTTGGAAGTAGGAAGCAATCACCGGGTTGTTAGATATAACAATCACGGTTGAATCGCCCGTTTCTTCGGCCAGTACCTTCGCGATTTGCTTTTGGTAGGCAAATTCCAACTTTGAGAAAAATTCTTCAAAAAGCAATAGCTTAGGGCTGGCGATCAATGCTCGACAGATGAGTATTTTTGTGCGGATACTACCCGGCACGTTACTGCCCCCCGGCAATAACATAGTTTGGTAGCCATCTTTTAAAGTCTGAATGTATTTTGCCAGACCTACTTTTTTAGCGACAGCAATTACTCCGGGTAAACCTAACTCCTCATTACCTAGCAGAATGTTTTCGATCACATTGCCTCTAAAGATATCAGAAAGGTGCGAATAAGTACCAATATGCTTATTTAAGCTGTTTCGGCTCAAATTCCTTAGGGGGATACCATTATGGGAAATTTGTCCCTCATATTCGCGGTACAGGCCCGTCATTAATTGGAGTATCGTGGCCTTTCCGGAGCCATTAAAGCCAGAAAGGCAGACTTTCTCCCCAGAATTAATTTCCAAATCCAGGTTTTTAACCGTGTTATTCTCCGAATCGGCATATTTAAAGCATACATTATCCAAAGTTACGGCGATTCCACCCTCTTCATTAATTTCATCGTATTGTAAGCCTTCATCTTCATCGAGTGGCAAATCAACTACGGCTCCAATCTTTTCAACGGCAGTCAGTACGTCGTAGATTGTCTCCATACTTAGGATGAGTTTCTCCACGGAGTTAAGCACCAGGATAACGACAATTTCGGCTCCTACGAACTGACCGATATTAATCTGATTTTGGATCACCAGAGTACTTCCTAACAACAGTAGAGCTAAGGTAATCACCGTCTTGAAACCAACAATATTTCCGTACTGTATCATCAAGATCCGAAAGTGCTTCTTGCGGTTATCCAGGTAACTAGAAACCAGAGAGTCGGTCTGATTCAGCGCAAAGCTATTGCTACCTGCCATCTTAAAAGTAGCCAAAGAACGCGCCATCTCTTCCAACCAGTACACGACCTTATATTTGTACTTGCTTTCGTTAAGACTTGTCTTAAGCCCCCCGGGGCCGGTAATCCGGAAAATTGCCACCAGGATAACAATTAAGATTAAGCTGAAGAACACGAAAAACGGGTGATAAAAGGAGATCAGCAATAAGCCAAACAGGATATTCAACAGGGCCGTTGAAAAATCAATCAATAATTTCGGCACCCCTTTTTGCAGGGTAAGGGTATCAAAAAAGCGATTTACCAACTCCGGTGGGTAATCCTTTAAGATTTTTTCCAGGTGAAACTTGGGAATGCGATAAGCAAATTCGAAAGCTGAACGGGCGAAGATTCGACGCTGAATCGACTCCGTAACCGTAATTTGCATAATCTTCAGGATACCCGTCAGGGCGGTTCCAATGGTTACGATGGCTACCAGCAATATGAGAGAAGTGGATATTGCGCCCCCTACGATCAAACCAATAATAGCCTGAATCCCCAATGGTAAGGACAGGTTGATCAAACCTGAGAAAATAGCGTACACGTATACATAGGTAATGTCGCTTCGGTCTAGTTGGAGCATGGTGAAAAACCGTTTTACGGCCGACCACCTTTCTGTTTTTTCTTCTGCCATTATTTTTTCTTGTCTCACTACTACAAATACTCTTTTAGCTAACTTAGTTTGATTAAACCCTAAGAAAAACAAATCAATATACATTTGGTTGCGAAACTTCAGAAAAAGATAGCCTTACTATCATATTTAAATGTAAGGCAAAAAGAAAAGCGAACCGAAGTGCTCGGTTCGCTTTTCAATTGCCCTATCCTAATTTATCATTAGTACTTAGCGGGTACCCCTTCGCCGGGGAGGGTCGACTCGATGAACTCGCGGATGTGCTCATTGGCTTCCTGTAAATCATCGCGTCGTAGATACATCATATGGCCACTGCGGTAGCCTTCAAAACGCAAGCGATCTTTTAATCTACCACTAGGGTCCATATTCCACATGGTATATTTGGCATTAAAATAAGTAGTAGCACCGTCGTAATAACCGGACTGAATCATTACGTTCAAATAAGGGTTCTGAGCCATGGCCTGGCGCAGATTTTCTCCGGTATTATCTCCACTTCGGTCCCAGGGTCTTACCGGGCCAAACATATTATACTTAACATCGGTGTGGTAACCAAGTACGTTTTTATAGTAATAATTGATGGCTGGTGTAAAAGAATGTAACCAACTGGTGATTTCCGAATTAAAGTCCGGGCGGGTGCCGCCTGCCATACGATCAATTCCTTTGTAGCGAGAATCCAGGCGGCCAACCGTATAGCCTTCTTCGCGTAATAAATCCTTCCAAAAATAGGCATAATCGACGTCCAGGTTATGCTGTAAGAAGGTTTTTGCCGACAGGCCGGAATAATAAGCCATCTTCTCAGCCATCTCCTCCCGGGTAGCCGGATCTATAAAACCGCCCTTCGCCATGGCGGGTAATAGTTCATTAATGGTGAAGTCTTCTACTTCCGGAAGTAATTCTTCCTCCAAATCCTTTTCTTGTAGTTCTGCATCCAGTTGCTCGTGGTACCAGGCGGCCGCCGCATAATAAGGCAAGCGATTAGCCGCTGCTACCGGTCCGTCGCGATCAATACCCAAGCCAGTTGGGGATACCAGAATAACGCCATTCAGATACATCCAGTTAGAGTTCTGTAGTTGTAGCGCCAGTCCCGACACCCGGGTCGTACCGTAACTCTCTCCAATTAAATATTTTGGAGAAGCCCAGCGGTTTTTACGGGTTACAAAGGTATTAATCCACTCCGCCAGGTAGGCAATATCGGCGTTGACGCCAAAATAATCCTTCTTATCGGCATCCTCTTTCAAGAGGCGGGAGTAGCCGGTATTCACCGGATTCACAAAAACAATATCCGCCACATCCAGAATAGAATAAGGATTATCCCTTACTCCGTAGGGCTGAATAGGGTAACCTTCATCCGTAATTTTCAGAATTTTTGGTCCCGTATACGCCAGGTGCATCCAGACCGAAGCCGAGCCCGGTCCTCCATTAAAGGAGATTACCAGCGGACGACCGTCGCGGTCCTCCACGTCAGTACGTTCGTAGTAAGTATAAAACAAGGCGGCTTCCGCTTCGCCCTCCTCATTCCATACGGGCTGGGTACCGGTGGTTGCTTTATAAGGCACCCGCTCCCCTTTAATGGTTACTTCGTGGGTAGACTCGATCACCGAATCGGCGGGCAGGATAGGTTGGGCAATTGCCGTCAGGCAAAATAAAGTACCGAATAAAAGTAGTGTTACTTGTTTCATATTGAATTGTCATTGGTTTTCTACAAAGAAATATATTTTATCCTTGAATCTTACTTTTTAGCCTCGCTTTCTTCTTACTTTTGGCCGAAATCAAAATCACCAAATTTAATTAGACGAATGAATAAATACACCAAATCACTGACACTACTTTTTATTTTTCTGCTATCTACGGGCCTTTTTGGTCAGGAGGAAACGAGTGAAGCCAAGGATTCTACACAAACCGAAGAAGCGGAGGAAAAAGGGCCATTCAAAGCTTTCGACGAAGTGATCGAGGAGGAAACCCCTGGTGACGAAGGCCTATTTACTGTTTACTGGCAGGAAGACAAACTTTACTACGAAATCCCCCAGGCGATGCTGGGCAAGGAGATGCTGCTGATTAGCCGGATTGCCCAATTGCCAGCCAACTTTGGTGGTGGCTACACCAACGCCGGTTCTAAAAGGGAGGAACAAGTGGTACGCTGGGAGAAAAAAGGTAAAAAGATACTGATTCGTATCGTCTCCTATAATGCGGTAGCTGATCAGGAACTCCCGATCTACGAGTCAGTACGCAACAATAATTTTGAACCTATCCTATACGGTTTTGATATCAAAGCTACGGGTAAAGACTCTACGGCTTATTTGATTGATGTTACCAATCTATTCACCAAAGATGTCAAAGCAATCAGTGGACTGAGTTCTGGTAATCGTCGGGATTATAAGGTTAGCCGCCTGGACGGAAATCTGACCATGATCGATACGGTCCGCTCCTATCCGATCAACATTGAAGTAAAACACACGCTGACTTACAATGCCTCCGAGCCCCCCTCGAATCAACAATCGGGTAATCTGACCCTACAGATGAATCAATCCATGATTCTGCTGCCCGAAGATCCGATGATGCCACGTCTGCACGACGAGCGGGTTGGTTGGTTTACGGTTAGTCAGTACGATTACGGCTCCGACAAATTAAAATCAGATCAAAAAACCTACATTCGTCGCTGGCGACTGGAGCCTAAAGACCCGGCAGCTTATGCCCGTGGAGAACTAGTGGAGCCCATCAAGCCCATCGTTTATTACCTGGATCCCGCCACGCCGGAGAAGTTCCGCCCCTATTTCAAACAGGGAATCGAAGACTGGAACACCGCCTTTGAAGCTGCCGGATTTAAAAATGCCATTATTGCTAAAGACCCACCCAGCGCGGAAGAAGATCCGGAATTCAGCCCGGAAGATGCGCGCTACTCGGTAGTCAGATACGTAGCCAGTACCACGCGGAATGCCGTCGGCCCGTCGGTCAGCGATCCTCGCACGGGTGAGATTTTGGAAAGTGATATTATCTGGTATCACAACCATTTACGCTCGTATCGCAACCGGTATTTGCTCGAAACCGGTGCCGCCAATCCCAAAGCCCGTACCCTCGACACTCCCGAAGAAGAGATCGGTGAAATGATGCGCCGGGTAATTTCCCATGAAGTTGGACATGCCCTGGGATTACCCCACAACATGAAAGCCAGTGCTGCTTATCCGGTGGACTCTTTGCGCTCGGGTAGCTTTACGCAAAAATATGGTATTGCCACCACCATTATGGATTATGCCCGCTACAATTACGTGGCACAACCCGGTGATGAAAACATTCGCTTTATTCGTCAAGTTGGTCCTTACGATCTTTACGCTATCGAATGGGGTTACCGTTACCTTCCTGAAATAGGTGCAGCAGAAGACGAAAAAGCTACTCTCAACGAATGGATTAAAGCCCACGAAGGTGATCCAATGTATATGTTTGGCTCGGGCCGCGGCGGTATTGATCCTACTTCCCAAACGGAATGCGTCGGCGATGACAATATGCAGGCCAGTGCCTATGGTATAGCCAACCTCAAAAAGGTAGTTCCCAATTTGATTGACTGGACTACCCAGCCGGGGGAGGCTTACGAAGAGCTGGAAGAACTGTACGGCGAATTACTAGGGGTCTGGCGTCGCTATATTAACCATACCATTCCGAACATTGGTGGGGTATACGAAACCCTCAGCACCGCCGATCAGGGCGCCGTCTACGAACGAGTGCCAAAATCGGAGCAACAAAAAGCGATGCGCTTTTTGCATAAGCACGCCTTCCAAACCCCTTATTGGCTAATGGATAAGGACATTCTGGAGCGGATTCAATATGCTGGTGCCGTCGATCGCCTGCGGTCTTACCAGGTAAGTTACCTTAACAATGTATTGGATATGGGACGTCTACAGCGACTCATTGAAGCGGAAGTGTTTGACGGTAACCAGGCTTATACTTTACAGCAAATGCTGGAAGAGTTAAGAAAGGGGCTCTGGACCGAGGCCTACACCAGACAAACCATTGACATTGGACGGCGTAATTTACAGCGGGCCTACCTCGAGCGAATGGCCCATCTAATGACCGAGGAGCAGTCGTCCATTCCGTCTCAATACCGGGCTTACGTAGTTCGCACGAATGTCGACGTGAGTACTTCAGATATTCGTCCCCTGGTAAAAATGGAGCTAAAAACCCTGAAAAAAGACCTGGAAAAAGCGGCTAAAAGAGCCGACGACACCCTTACGGAAGCTCACCTGAAAGACTGTGTAGATCGTATCCAGGCAATCCTGGGTGAAGAGGGTTAACCGCGGCCCATTTTTTTTTCACTTTTCGACCATCGGCGTTTAGCGACGTAAACCCTACGTTGATACCACTTAGTCCTTCGTTCACCTTAGATTAGCCCCTTCTAACAAAACGGGACTGATTTTCGGCAGTGGGAAATGTAAACAAAGTGCTTACATTTACATTATATAAATGCACTTTGTTTGATACCAAAGTTAACTAAAAATCCATTATCCAAACGCTTTGAATTTCCGTATGAAAAATATCTGTTTCTTATTCTTACTATTCCTCTGCATCGGCACAAGCACGGTTGCTCAATCCACTAATAATACTGAAACTTTAAAGGTATTTCTTGACTGTAGAGGCGGGGCAGATTGTGATCTGAATTTCTTTAGAACAAAAGTGCCTTACGTAGATTACGTACGGGATCAGGGCTTGGCAGATATTCACGTTTTAGTGAATACGATCAGTACCGCCAACGGAGGTCGGAAGTATACGATGCAGTATATCGAAATGGATAGCTATTCGGAAGCTCCTTCGCAGGAAATTCTGTTTGACACTCCACCTAATGCTACGATTGATGAACTGCGCAACCAATTCATCAATAAATTTGCGATGGGTTTGGTACCTTACCTGATCAATACCCCGGCAAGTGATAAAATTATCATCTCCACTTCGATGACCTTCGAAGAAAATGCCAAAGAAGACCAGGAAAAACAAGCCGAATTTGATCCCTGGAATTACTGGGTATTCGAAGCGGGGTTTGATGTGGAAGCCAACTTCGAGGCCGCACGGACGCAAACTGAACTGCGGACAGACCTGGACGTTACACGTGTGACTGATGATTTACGTTTCGGTAATTTTATTTATTATCGAAGTGATAATCAGACTTTTAAGCAAGACGAAGGAGACATTGTCAGACGCCTAAAGCGCTACGGTTTCTTCAGCCGTGCCGTCTTTAGTATTGACGATCACTGGTCAGCGGGAGTCAGAGCCAATGCCCGGCATGATAATTTCAGAAACATTGACCTGAGTTACGGAGCTGGTCCGGCCGTAGAGTTTAGTATTTTTCCTTATCAGGAGGCGATTTATCGGGAATTCACCATCGCTTACTCAACTGGTTTTGATAATCGGAGATACCTGGAAGAGACGATCTACCAGGAAACAGAAGAGTTACTTTTTGATCAAAGTCTGGAAGTCGCTTTACGCTTGAGAAAACCCTGGGGAAGTATCTTTACGCGCTTGCAGGGAAGAGCTTTCTTTCACGATTTTTCCAAGAATAGTGTAGAACTTAACAACAACATCAATGTACGAATCATACAGGGATTAGCCGTTCGCTTTCGGACAAATTTTGAGTTCATTAATGATCAACTTTCCTTACCCCTGGGAGAGGTTAGCCTGGAAGACTTATTATTATCACAGCGGCAGTTGGCCACCAATTACGATTTTTCTTTTTCCGTAGGCATTAACTACACCTTCGGATCCATTTATAACAATATCATCAATACCAGACTTTAAACGCAAATTTACTTTAAACAAGTTGTCAAAGGCTATCCTATTTACCTATGGGATGGCCTTTTTTCTTTTTTGCTTTTCCAGAAGGCCGCCAGGGTAGAACCGGAAATATTCATCGGCGGTCCAAAACCGCCGGAGCCAGTCCCATGGTCGATACCCTTCCCATCTCCAGAGCGATCCCACTGGCCAGACCCGAATTCTGCATACCTACTTCAAAGGCGACTGTACGGCAGCTTTCCTTATCCAGTCGGGCCAGGCGGCTCAGGCTATAGCCCAAAAAGTAGCCCACCAAAGGCATGATCGAAAACTGACAAAGGACACCGATCAAAACGCCAGCCGGTATTTTGAATACCCCGTAGAAGTCCCGGATGGACATGGTCATCCCCATACCCAACATAATTAGCATAAGTAAGGGAACGATAAGCCGTCGGGTATCAAAGTTCCCCACCCGCAGTAGAAGGTCTGGATACCACAGGGCAAACAAGGTCAGCAGGATAACCGCCAGCGTAAAAACTAAATTCCGAAAAAGGGGCCGCATATTAGGCAATATTTGTATTTTGTTGATCAACCAACGCTAAAAATCATTTTCATGTCCCAAAATAGTAAAACCGCTACGAAAGCACCAAGACTTTATTCAGGCCTGAGCAGCTTATTACTATTGCTACTTCTTTTCACTTTTGCCGAAAGGCTATCTGCCCAGAATCTTTTACAAGCCTCTACCGAACTATCAGAACTGCTGCGCTCAGATGCTTTTGTGCCTAAACTACGAATTTCTACAGATCAGTTCACCCTGCAACTAGACGGAACCGAAGTCGAGATAAACGATCCCAGTCAAATCAGCCTGGACAACCTCGGGATTTATACCCTCACCTTTACGCAGCCTCCCACTCGGGAAGCGCATATTGTACTACTCAAGTTGGGAAACACACTGGATACCATCCGCAGCACTCGCTCTATTCAAATTTTCAATCAGGCCGGCTACCTCAACTGGGAGTCCCTGGGGGCGAGCTACAACTTAAGCCCCGGGCAAGCTAGCCAGTTGACTTGTACTGGTTGTAGCACCCAGGAAGAAACGATTCAGGGCAAGATGATCAAGACCATACGAGCGGAGGGAAACCAACGTTTAACTTTTGACTCTATCACCGTAGCGCCCTTCGAAAGACTCATCCTACAAACTGGGGGCGAAAACACCATCGCTCAGGTGCGGGGAGGACGTAATCAAATCACGAAACCTACCCAGCGGCTATTAGAAATGTGGTACCAGTACATCGCGTATCAGGATCCCAACTGGCAACAAATCAGCCTGGCAGAATTGCGTAGTGATTTGGCCAGCAATCCATTTCTACCCGACGAGATCATCCAACTCATTCCCAACTCCCCTATTCAGGCCAGTACTTATTTACCGCCCCAAAAACAACCCAAACTCTCCAATTGGCAAGAACGATTATACCGAAATAAATCTCCCATTGAAGTATCGCTCCAACCCAAGTTGCAATACGAAAAACTGGAAAGCCCCGCGCTGCCGGCCAATCAGGTGGCCAGCCAGCAAGCCCAGGATGTTTATGCTGCCGACGAGCGCCTGGGCTTTAGCCTCAGTCAGGAACGCCTCCTGCGTGGCCTGGCCTCTTTTATTGAAGAGCGGGCGCAGGAAGAGCTCAACGTCGCTTTCCTGGGCCGGATGCAGCGCCGGCTGCAAAAAGATAGCCTCCTGCTTACCCTCTTCCCCAATACCGCCCAGCTTTTTGAGCAGTTTGAACTGGATAACTATCGCTTTATCATGGATAATGCCAAGACCGTCTTCACCAGCGACTTGTCTAATCTCGGTCTAAACGTTTATCAGGTATTTGAACTGGAAGAACTCAAGGATGATTTCAAGTATTCTTCCGAATTGTACTTTGCAGCCCTGGTGCTCAAGATGATTAATATGGTCTATCTGGACGTACCTACAGATACCATCCTGATCAATAGCTACCTGGCCCTGGAAAATCAGGCAGATATTCTCTCCTTGCAGTTGCGTAAAAATACGGCCGCAGCACTCGCTCAGGACAGTAGCCTGCAACAGGACATTATCACTACCTATCAAGCCTACACCAATAGCCTGAGCCAGGGCGTATCCGCCCTAAATACACAAATCAGTACGCTGAGTAGTATCATCACCGACCTTCGCGAAAACGTTCCTTATACCCACCCACTCTACCAACAAGTCTGGGCAAGTAGCGATGAGTTGAACAATCTAAGGGGACAGCTGCGCTCCTGGCAGCAAAACTTCCGGGAAAAAAGTATTTTGCTCGAAAACCAGCTGCGCGGCGTGCCTTCCGCAGATTACATTCTATCGAACAGCCAGCTCACCGCATATAATCGGTTTTTTCCGGATAATGCGGAGGCCCCCATCGAACGTATCAGCAAAGGACTTGGTGCTTTAGATCAACAATTAAGGAGTCTGGAGGTGCAGCAAGTAAGGGATTGGAATAGCAATGCCCAGTATTTGGGACAGACTATCCTGGAACTACAAAGCAAATGGCTTCTCATACAAAATGCCCGCCTGCCTGAACGGGCACAGCGAATCTTTTTAGCTTACCAAAGCCTGGAACGGGCCTTACAAGCCGAGATCGGCTGGTGGGCCGCTGGTCCGGAGCGCCAACGCCCCTTACTCGCACTCCAATTTTTAGAAAACTCGCTTCAGCAAGACTCTATCGTGGGTCTAAAATACCAAAACTTGCAGCAATTCCTGCTAGGGGACAAAACCAATTTCAACCTTTTAAAAAATGATCTTCCGCCACTGGAAGAGGCCTTAAAAAATACTTACTGGCCTTTATTGAAAAAAAACGTCAGCGAACTAAAAGCTGGTAAAGACACTTTATTCGCTCCCGCCATCCAGCAGAATGCAGCCACCTTCCGCCGGGCATTACCGGGCTTCAGATCGCTTTTTGAGCAGAAGGAAAACACGGAGGATATCGATCTTTTAGAGAACTACCTCGATAGCTTACAAGGCTACTTTCTTTCTCTACCCACCGCGGCTATCCCCGGAGGGCAAGAGAAAGCTTTTCGCAATCCTTATCTTCCTATTCTCGATAGTTTGATTCGTTTGAGCCAATTTGAACAGCGGGAACTTCGGGAAAAGTTTGCCAGCATAGAAGCTGGGCTGGATAGCCTGGGCCAACCCGTCACCAGGGCCGCGATTATCCGCAGTGGTTTACAGCAAAAAATCTTGGATTTCCAGGCCACGCAGCCCGATTCGGTTTTACTAAAAAGCGGAAATCGTATTCGCGGTCTGTCCAAAGTATTTGCCGTGGGTAACCATCTGGTACAGGCCCTGCGCAGCGAATCAATCCAAATCCAGCAAAGAACCGTACAGGATACTTTCCGGATTCGGAATACGTATCAGGTGGGCAGTACTCAGCAATCCCGGACCACCGTATCGGATAGCTTGTCTATTCAAGCCCTTAGCCAAAGGGATACGATTCAGCAAAAGTGGCTGAGTTTTGACCAACTCGAGGCCACCTTTAAAAAGGATTCCCTAAGTCGAGCCCTGTTCTTTGGTTTACTGTTTGAGGATATCCGACATATTCCGGACTTACAGATGGGACTGAAGGGTAATCGCCTGCAGGCGGATAATATCGCTAATCTCAGTATTTCTATTTTGCGGGGAATAGAACAGTTGAAAACACTCGAAAATAAGCGATATGACCTGAAGGCAAAGGGCGAAAAATTAAGCCTAACGGATTATTCCTCGCTCATTTTCCAAACGCTATCCATTGTTGAACAGAGCTTTGGTCTATTTAAAGAGCAGCGTTCCTCTACCGGTCAGTCCAGCTTACTACAAAGTGGGCAGCAAATACTGGGGCAGTCCAATCAACTCTACCAAAACCTGGTCAACAAGCAATATAACATGGCCATTGCCAACCTGGCCGCCATGGTACAATCGATCGTTGTGGAACAGCAAAGTAAGCAAATGGACAAAACGGCCGATCAGTTTAAGAGTAAGCTCCTGACCTACGGTAGTTTTATGGCTGCGGTGGCCACGGCCCAAACGCCAGATCAGGTAAAAACGGCACTGGAACTGGCTTCGGTTGAGGTAGGCTACTCCCGGGTAAAACGGGTCAACGACTGGAATATCGCCCTAAATGCCTACCTCGGTGTTGGGGCTGGCTTCGAACGCAGCGCAACGACGAATTCGGGCTTCCAGGTCAACCTCGCTACCCCCATCGGCTTATCGGTCAGTAAAAGTATTGGCCGTGGTCATTCCCTGAGTGTTTTTGGTAGTCTGCTGGACCTGGGGCCAATTGTCACCTATGATTTTAATACAAAAAGTACGGCAACGGAACCAGATCTGGGTTTTGAGGACTTCGTTGCGCCGGGCGCTTTCTTATTCTGGAACATTGCCAATTCGCCCTTTACGACCGGCTTTGGAGTGCAGCGTACCTCCCAGATACGGGTCATTGGTGATAATCCTGATCCACAGCGTACCACCCGCATTTTTGGAGCTTTCTTGATTGATATACCCATCTTTAACCTCTACACTAAAAAGAACTAAGGATTATGCTACAGACAGCCATTCACGCTTTGCGTCCTTTTTCTACCTTGATCTTAACGGAGCAATACAGTGATGATCAGGTATTGCAGTTTGTAAAAAAGAATAGTGGTCGGGTATTCCTTCTACCCCGTGCTCCTTTTAATACCGCCGATAAGCTGGAGCCACTGACCAAGGCCGGCGCCCATCTACTGATCCGAAAAAGTGACATCAGCAGGCAACTCATTACCGCCGAGCAGCGCGACACCTGGGTAAATGCTTTTAAAGATCAGGTCTTTCTGCAGGGCTACAGTTCTTTTAGCGCTAAACGATTTTTGCAAAAGGGCGCTTCTATTCTGATCGATGGTGAAGAACCCAGCGGTGGTATGCCCGCCTTAAGCGTGCGGGATCTCTGTCAGCAATTACAGGCCCGATCCAAACTTAAGGTCAGTTATTTTAACTTAAGCCAGGCCCTGGTACTCGATATGCTGCGCAATCGCATCAAACTCGTTTTTTCCTGCCCACCAGATATTCCCTGTGAGCGAGCCTTACTGGATAAATGCCTCCGTCTTGGCGTCTCCAATCTGGTAGTGGCCGCTTCCAGTTACGGTAGTGACGAATTGAGTGACTGCATGAGTAAAAATGCTACGGTTGTTATCACCGGCCAGGATAAGATTCCCATCGATATCATTAAGAGCCTGGCCTTCAATCTAGCTGCTGAGCCCATTCCCGCCAGGCGTTTACTTAAGGTGTTTCCAGATGAAGGCCTGCAACTACACCTCATCGAATTACGTCAATTACGGGATGATCAGAAAATTGAACTCCTGGAAGATAACGACTGGTATTTCAATACGGCTGCTGGCCCCATCGCCTAAACTACACTGAATATGTCATTATTGAGTGCGCTGCAAAGACAAAAAGAGATCTACACCGCGGGGTTTAGTGGCAGACGCCCCCTTGTACCCACGGATGCGGCTACACTGGCCCAAAAAGCCGAAGAGTACTGCTCAAAGAAGGCCTACGCGTATATCGCCGGGGGCGCAGGGGCGCAAGATACCATAGACAATAACCGCCAGGGACTACGGCGGTGGTCGATTGTACCCCAAATGCTGCGGGATGTCTCCGAAAGAGACCTCAGTATAACCTTACTGGGTAGAAAGCTTCCCAGTCCGCTACTGGCAGCACCGATTGGTGTGCTGGACCTGGTTCATCCCGAGGGAGATTTGGCGGTCGCCCGTGCCTGTTCCCGTCTGGGGGTACCCATGATTTATTCCAACCAGGCTTCGTTTGCCATGGAAGACTGTGCTGCTGAAATGGGAGAGAGTCCGCGTTGGTTTCAACTTTACTGGAGTAAGTCGGATGCGCTGGTCCAGAGTTTCTTAAGGCGTGCCGAGCAATGTGGTTGCGAAGCCATTGTCGTCACCCTTGACACCACCATGCTGGGCTGGCGGCCGCGCGACCTCAACCTGGGCTATCTGCCCTTCTCCTACGCCAGTGGCATTGGGCAGTACGTCTCCGATCCCATTTTTGTGGAGCTGGTGGGTGACCCCAAGACGGCCGCACAGGTAGAAACCGAAGGCGGCTTTAGCTTCACCAAATTATTCAATTTCATTCGGCTGGTTCGCAATTACAAAGGAGGGGGCAGCTTTACGCAAAAGTTTCGCAGCAAGTTACCCGTAACGGCCGTTCGGAAGTTCACCGATATTTACTCCCGACCTTCCATTAGCTGGCAGGATTTGGGCTGGTTGCGAAAGCAGACCCAATTACCCATTCTACTAAAAGGTATTTTACAGGCTGGCGACGCCCAAAAGGCTCTGGACCATGGCGTCAACGGTATTATTGTATCCAACCACGGCGGTCGGCAAATTGGCGGTGCCATTGCGGCCATCGATGCGCTGCCCGATATCGTTCAGGTCATCAACGGGCAAATACCCGTACTGATGGACAGCGGCATTCGGGATGGTGCCGATGTATTCAAGGCACTAGCGCTGGGTGCCGAGGCGGTTTGCCTGGGTCGTCCCTACGTCTACGGCCTGGCCATCGACGGTCAATTGGGGGTAGAAGCCGTATTCCGCAATATCATAGCCGAATTCGAATTGACGATGGGTCTGTCCGGCTGTAGTCGGGTAGCCGATATTTCGCACGACCTGCTCAAAAGAACCCAATATTATGGATAAGAGCCCAAAATCAAAACTCAAAAGCTGGCTGGATCAATTAGAACAAGAAAGCTGGCAGCTAGAGTTGATTATTTCTGGTTTTGCTATTTTCCTGCTCATTGGCCTCAACGATCCGACCAATCAGTTGATTGAGCGTTCGATTAGAATCAGCATTTCCTCAACGCGTTTTGCCAGTATTTTCCTGGGTGCCGCCATTGTGAAAGCGGTATGGTTCGTTACCCTGCTCAATTTGGTTATCCACCTGACCCTACGCTGTCTATGGATCAGCACCGTTGGCTTACGTTACGTTTCCAAAGATATTGAACTGGATCAACTTAGACTGGCACCCCGCTTTGATGCATTTTTGCGCAAGCGGCTACAGTCTTTTGATGACTACATCGAGCGACTGGAAAAGATTTGTAGTACGATATTTGCCTTTACCTTTTTGCTCCTTTTTGTTATTCTGTCCATTGGCCTCTTTTTAACTTTCAATACCCTTTTCTCAAATCTAATCCGTAGTATTGAAAGTGACCTGGTGAGCAATAATATATTGAAGCCGATACAAGGGATCCTCCTGTGCTTTGCCCTGCTCTATTTTATTGACTTTGTTAGCCTGGGGGCGATCAAGGGTATTAAGTGGCTCTCTAAGGTCTATTATCCCTTTTATCGCTTTATGGGTTGGATTACCCTGGCTCCTTTATACCGTCCTCTGTACTATAATTTAATAGACAACCGATTTGGTCGGCGGGTCGGCTTATTAATTATCCCCTATGTACTAATGGCGATGTTGGGTTCCTCATTGGTGCTGGAGCACGGCCGTTTTTTTCCGCCTCAGGACGATCCCAATCAATTTAACCGCCTCTACTATGGAGACGAGATGGCAGAGGTAACCCGAGTTAACACTACGCAGTTTACCAGTCCCATGATTCCGTCTAAATACGTGGAAAGTGATTATTTGGAAGTTTTCTTACCCTACAACGGTGCCTTTGATAATTCCGCTTTACAAGAAGTTTGTCCGGATTTGAAAGCGCCCAAAAAAGAAAGAATCTTATTAAGGGGTGTCATTAATGCTGATTTATCTGATCCCATTCAATACCAATCAGATTCCTTATTACAGTGTTTTGCTGATTTACATCGCATTAGTATTGGGGACAGTCTGATTCTGCATCCAGATCTTATGTTTTACGAGCATCCGATCAAAAAGATTCCTGGCTTATTAGGTATCATAGATATCTCTACGCTGGAACGGGGTCGGCACGAACTGCGGATACAAAAATATGGGATGCGAATCGAACGTCAGGAATTAGATAACCGCTGGCGGAAGCCCGCTATCATTCCCTTTTGGAAAACGGAGTCATGATCAGGAAACTACCGAAAGTTCGCTGGGCTCCGGACTCCGTAGGGCTTTTCTAAAAAGGAAAATAAATGCCCAAATACTGGCTATTGAAAACACCCCTACCCCGATGACGACGGGCATCGGGAAAGTCTGCATAAAATATAGTCCCAGGGGAATCGATAGTAGGCGCAGTAACTCCAGGCCAGCTAACCAGCGGTTTTTACTTTCAAAAAGAAAACCAAACATCAAGGTGGTGAGTACGATCCAGACGGCATACACCGCTTTGGTGGTCGGATCAAAGTCCCCATTCTTAAAGAAATACAGCGCGTATAATCCCAGCGCTAAGAGAAACTGGATAAAAATATACAGATTCATTTGCAGGGTCGTCCGGCGATTGTACTTCTGGTAGCGCTCACTAACCAGCCCGGGTTCGTCAGAGCCCCCTAAATAATCGGGTAACCAGCCCGGCGGTTTAAACAAAATCCGAAAACCGTCCTTAAGCGTTTTCGCTTTACGCACCTGAGAGAACAGGGTGATGTAGTGGGCAAAATTGGCATATACCGGATTCCAGCTATTCAGCGGCTTGGTCGTACCGTAATTGGGCCGTTCTTCTTCTTGTTGAAAAGTACCAAAAAGACGATCCCAAATGATAAAGACCCCGGCGTAATTTTTGTCCAGGTACTTAGGATCTCGACCGTGGTGTACACGGTGGTGCGAGGGTGTATTCATAATCACTTCAAACCAACGTGGCATTTTACCAATGTGCTCGGTATGTATCCAAAACTGGTATAAGAGATTAATCCCCCCGGCCAATAAAAAGTGATTCGGGTGGAAGCCCATTAAGGCCATGGGCAAATAAACAGGAATGCCCCAGATAAAGGCCGTGGAGCTTTGCCGTAGCGCAACCGACAGGTTATAGTCCTCACTTTGGTGGTGCACGGAATGTCCTCCCCAGAAGAGACTGATCTCATGTGCCAGACGGTGTTCCCAGTAATAACACAAATCCCAGATAATAAAGGCAGCAATAAATACGGGCCAGGTCTGTTCCAGCTCAATAATTGCTGCGTATTCGTACATAAGGACGTAAAGTCCCACCTTTACTACGTAAAGGAATGTGCCACTGAGTTGCTGTAGAACTCCCGTACTGATATTCGTAATGGCATCATTCAGGCGATAGGTCTTACGATTGGTAATCGACTCGTAAACCAACTCCACTGCCATCAGCATAAAGTACATCGGTATTGCGATAATAACCGGACTTAAATCCATAGTATTTTCTTTTGCGAAAGATCACCTAAAGATAAGCAAAACGCGTAAAATCGGCCAGCTCTACCCCGCGACAAAACGATAGCCCACCCCTTTTAAGGTAATGATCTGTATGTCAGGATCTTGTTTAAAGTAGCCCCGTAACTTGGTCACGTAAACGTCCAGGTTACGCGAATTGAAAAAAGAATCATCGCCCCAAATTGTCTTTAGTATATGCTTTCGCTCCACGATTTCTTGTGGTTTCTCCAGAAAAATCCGCAATAGCTCTGCTTCGCGATGGGACAGCTTTTCTACCTTTCCCTTTAGGGACAATTCATATTTGACCGGATCATATTGGTACTGCCCGATGGTAATTGCATTACCATTAGACTTCTGGTTTCTATTAGTTGAGCTGCCGGTCAGTTCGAGTAAATTATCTATCCGGACAATTAATTCTTCCATACTGAAAGGCTTGCGCATGTAATCGTTCCCTCCCATTTTAAAGCCTTTCAAGACATCTTCGGTTTGGTTTTTTGCCGTAAGGAAAATAATGGGCATTTGCGGATCGAGTGCTTTTATCTCTTTACCGACACTTAATCCATCCTTCGTAGGCAGCATAATATCCAGCACACAAATATCGGGCTGGAAGGATTGAAAAGTTTCCAGCGCATCGATGCCATCCGTCAGCATACGAACCAGAAACTGTCTACTTTCCAACGATTCTTTAACTATTTTACCCAAAAAAGGCTCATCCTCAATGTATAAGATTTTGGCTTTTTTACTCATGAAAAGGAGGGTTTAGACTTAGGGAATTGGAGGGAAAAGGTACTGCCTTGCTTTTCTTTACTGTGTAGTTTGAGCTTAGCGCCCATTTTCTCGACAATGGTCGCTACGTAGCTCAGCCCCAGGCCATGACCTTTTACACGGTGTAAATCACCGCTGGGCACCCGGAAAAACTTTTCAAAAACCTTTTGCTGATACTGATCCGGAATACCAATGCCATTATCCGCAATATCCATCAGGATGACCTCTCCTTTTTCTTTTACCGAAAGGTGAATACGCACGGGCGATTCATTATATTTTACGGCATTGTCCAACAGATTGTAAACCACGCTGGTGGTATGGACCCGGTCAGCCCGGATGATGAATTGCTCACCGGTAGATTCATACACCACCTCGGCTCCTGCCTGCTCCAGCTGCAATTCCAGGGTTTTCAGTATTTCACCAATGAGTTGATCCAAATCAAAGGCTTCCCAATGCAACTGTAACGATTTCTGTTCGAACAGCGCCATTTTTAGTACTTTATCCACCAGCAAGCCCAGCCGGTTGAGCTCCGCTTTTGACATGCGTAAGTATTCTTCCGTCTTGGCCTGGTCTTTGATCACATCAAAATTACTAATGGCCTCCAGAGCTACCCCAACGGAAGTAATCGGGGTTTGAAGCTCATGGGTCACATTACTGATAAACTGATTTTTCATCTCTGTGAGCTTTTGTTGGCGCTTTAAACTTAGGTAAGTCAGGATAAAAGCTGCGGCCGTAAGTAAAGTCAGCATCAGAGAAAAGAAAAAAGAGGGCAGTTGCTTGCGCAGTAAGTAAGGCCCCGGTTGTGTAATATGAGCCTGGTAAGTAGAGTGAAAAGGGATATCTCCCCGGGCGGGGCGGGTCAGAAAGCCCTGGTCAATGTCGATCTCTTCGTTACGATCCTTCCTAAACACCCTAAAGGCCAATTGAATACCGGCTTCATCCAGTTTACTTTGGAAGCTTTGCTCAATATCTGCCAGGCGTAAGGAATCCTCTCCGAAACTGAGAAAGTTGAAATCTTCTTTGTCTAAGCCTTTTAGTGTAAAAGCTAAAGAACGAATAATGCGCCGCTCCACATCCCAGGATTTATGCTCATCCCTTGTATCCACCACTTTAAATTCTACCCGATCCATGGTATCTCTGGTGCGAGGTATACTGAAACTATCTTTTTTAGGATAATACGTTCTTTCTTGCTTCCCTTTATCGCGCCAGCGAATATCCGGGTACAGGTCAATACCCTGCACACTATCGGGCAATTGCGCCATGATGGGTTGTAGGATCAGGCGATTGATCAGACTATCCTGTTGATCAAATACGCTCTCCACAAAAAGACGATCCAGGGTCTCGTCCAATTGCCATTCCTGCTTTTTATAATTTTGCTGTAGCCACAGACCTTCCAGCGCCAATAAGAGGGCCATACTGGAAGACATCAGTAGCAGTAGCAAGAAATTCTTATTCTTTAGTGGCATATAATTACATTTTGCCCAAGTCTGTAATGGTACAAAAATAAAGCCCTTACAAATAGTAAGTTCTACTGCTTAACTTTAATTAACCAAAATTCCATATCTTTTAACCTGTTTTCGGCGTTATAAGCCTAAATTTGAACTCAGAAAAACGATAATCCAGCAATATGAAGTTTACGCCACTCTTTTTCCTTCTTTTTTTCAGCCTTACGGGTTTTGCTCAGCAAAACCAGGGTACCATTGTTTACGAACAGACCATTGATGTACATCGCCAGCTAACGGGCGAGCGGGAACGCTTCAAGCAGTGGGCTCCCAAGACCATCACCAATAAGTACCAATTGAAATTCACCGAGGAGGAATCCATGTTCTCTACCTACTACAACGAAGAAGAAGACCCTGGTCCTGGCCGCGGTCGTCGCTGGGGTAGTTTCTTTGGCGGTAGCGCAGGGGATATGTATCGCAACTTTGAACAGATGCGCTTTGTCAACAGTCGGGAATTTGAAGGGAAACGCTATTTGATCAAAGGAGACATTGAGCAGACCCCCTGGAAAGTCACTGGCGTCACGCGTGATATTGGTGGCTACCCCTGTATGCAGGCTATCTATGACGATACGCTGGAGCAAAGGGCCCTGACCGCCTGGTTTACGCCCTCCATTCCGGTATCCGCTGGCCCCGGTATTTATGGTCAATTACCCGGGCTGATCATGGCCCTGGATATCAATAACGGCGAGACGGTTTTTCGTCCCGTAACGATCAGTTTTGAAGTTCCGGAAGAAAAGGATCTGGAAGAACCCAAAAGAGGGAAAGATATTACTAATGAAGAATTTGAGAAAATGCAACGGGAACGAATTGAAGAAATGCGAGAACAAAGAAGCCAGCAAGGCGGCGGGCGCCCTGGTGGTGGTGATTAACGGTTATTTCCGTGTTCTCTTCCTTTGATCGCCCCGGATTGATAGGCTTGATTCAGCTCTTTTATCCGCTGCTGCTCCTGTTCTGTTCGGTCTTCGGGGCGATCAGCTAATGCGTTTAAATTAGGCTGTCCCGCATCTACCCAGGAAGTAAACCAAATACTACCAACGGCGTGAATCGCCGCACGCATCCTGGCCTCTACCATCCCATTCATACGTTCCTGGTAGGCTGCAGCGTATTCCTTACACTGGGTCCGGATCGTTCGCCCTAACCGTTGTTCGTAGCAATACTGCTGGTCTTCGGGAAAAACACGACTTAGATCCTTCTCTATCCATAAGACGCTGTCCAGTAGCTGGTGACTGTTCAAAACCACTTCCCAGAAATAAGACCTGGGCCTTGCGACGTACTCGGCCGGCCCCACAAAATAATCGTATTGTTCGTCGGCAAACAACTCGGGGATTCGACTTTCCCAAAAAGCGTGTATTCCCAGCTGATCCGTTAGTTGACCATTGTAGTTCTCTGTGGTATGCAAGGGTACGTGCGCATCGGCAATGTAGTGCCCGATTTCTGCAGATAATCGAAGAATAGCACCTTCATCACGGGCTAAGAAAGCCCTGGTCAGGCGCCGTTTCATGCTTAAGAGGTGATAAGGAACAATACCGTATTCGCTAAAGTGATCTACGGCGTAAACGGCCTGGCAGTCCAAAGGACGCCCCAGCAAATTACTCAGTGTATCACAATCGATACGCCATTCCTCCTCGTAGTATTGCGGTAAGACATAGGATCGGAAGAACGTTTTATATTCCGGACTGTTGCTAATCTTCACCTCCGTCGTATCACCGGAAGTAGTCACCAGATGAATACTGGTGTATTTGATTAAGGCATCATCCCAGTCGCGAGGTACCGCTTCAAATGGGTAAGTCCCCCAGTGGTCAATATCGATAAAATGACGGGGTGCTTCGTGTTTAGTGGCGTAGCGCCGCTTATCCGGATCCACGGCATGCTCCGTTATATATTCGATGTGTTGCTTATAAAAACCCATCATTTCGGGAGGCAGGGTAAAAACAGCCAGTCGGTTAATGCGGCGATGCCCCCAGAAACCCCATAGTTCCCCACTCGAAGGCAGCCACGAAAAAGTGGTGCCGGCTAAAAAAATTAATAGTCCAAATACCCTTGTCATCTGTTTAATAAAAAGATTGATACGACCATAAGATGTCTTTCATCAGTCGATGCTGTGCCAGTAAGAAATCCTCCCCGTTGATATCTACGAAATACCTTTCTACCTGAGTTGGTGCATTAACTTCGTACTGGTTCAATTTGGCATCGTAGACCACATTATCCGGAAAGATAGGGAATAATCGCACGACCTGCTCTTCGGCATTTTTCTTTTTTAGACGGATGGTACAGAAAGGAACCAATTGCCGGATCGAGTCCCGCCCCGGATGATCATTTCGGAAAGTCTCTGCCCCCAACTGTTCGAAACCATCCAGAAAGGCAATTATCCGGTCGGAAGAAGCTACATCCTCTATTTTATCCTGCAGCGAGTAAAAGGGTGCTACACGAAAGCCGGCCCCTTCCGACTCCAGGCGAAAAGAATGCTGCCGCTGTTTGGGATATTCGAGACTCAGGCTTTCTATCTCCTTTTCCCTTACGGAAAAAATAGATCGATCCCGCCAGTCATCCCCTTTTAGGTTGTACCGAAAACGCAAATTGCCTTCCCAACCGGGAATATGGGTGACGTAGGGCTGCTCTGCCCCCTCCAATATGGCGTAAGTACCCCGTTCATCGGCCGGACTTCCCCCAATGTAATACACCTTCTCTGGGCTATCCGAATCGCCATAGATTTCCACTTTGATACCCCGGGTAGCCAGATCACTTAACATATTAGGCACCGCAGCATCGGCGGGCTTATACATCATCTGAATATCGGTAAGTGCTCGCAGGAGATTTTCCATGGCATTGGGCCGCGCTTTATATTTTCCGTTATAAATCCAGTCTTTCCCACGGCGCTCCAGGGTGGTCGTAGAACCATCTATTCGGTTGGCTAAAAATATTTTTTTTATCTCCTGATCGGCTACCGCAAATTGCCGGTCCGAACCAATCAGTGATCCTTGCTCCACCGGACGTTTTTGCAAATAGACAATGGTCAGAATAGCTAGCAAAAGAAAAATGCCCGCTAGTATTAGTAATCTTTTCATTATTCTTTTTTTATTTCTTAATCAGCTCCCACCGCTTCCTAAACCTCTCCAAAGGAAGCAGGCTTTTACTGCCGACCAAACCTTCTCTTTCGTACAAAATTATAGGCCCAGCCCACCAAAAATAGAAATACCAGGGGTAATCCGATATTTAATAATTGCCAGTAGCTTTTCTCCTGCAGGGCGCGGGTCTCATCCAGCAGGCGCAGCTTTACCTCCTTTCCGCGGGCCTCCAGTAGCCCCTGGGTATCCAACAGGTATTCTATCGCATTAATGAGAAAATACTTATTGGAGAATTGGTACTTTTCAAAATCATTAAAGCCCAGGGGCATAAAGGTACCTTCTTCGTAGTTTACCTGACTGCGGGCGATATCGCCATCGGCCACCACCACCATCCGGTTCGGAACGGAACTGGTTTTAAAGGTCATGCCCATTTCGTCTAATCCCGCCAGCATTGTCTCGGTCACCCGATTTTCGTAAAGCGAAGGAAAGGTTCCTTCGATAGCAATGGCCAGTGGTTGCTCTCCTTTATTAAATTGCTCGCGGGGTAATTCCCTTTGCAGAAAATCAAAATTCAGCCGGATCGGATTATACTGCATCCGTGTGCGGGGCGAACTGCTCAAGAGTACGGTACGTTCCAGATCCGTTTTGGTCCGGCTGGTCGTATCAATACTACTGGCAAACTTCAAATTCAGTGGATTTAGCCCCTTCACGATGGGATGATTCGAAGTGGGAATAACCGCCAGGTGGTAGGGGTAACCAAATAGTTCGGTTTGGTTGGCATTCCCCAGGCGCCCCGTATTTAAGGGGATGCGGGTATGCTGTAAATCCAGTACTAAATTGGGTTGAATCCGGATACCGTAGTTAAATAAAAGATTATCCAGGTTCAACTGGTAATCGGTCGCAATGTAATCCTCCGTACCCCTTAGGCTATCCAGGTTGGCCCGCAAAGCATCAATGAGCCAAAGCACCTTACCGCCGTTCATGACGTATTGATCGATCTTGAATTTATCCCTTTCGGAAAAAGCAAATTGCGGTTTGGCTACAATAATTGCGGCGATCTCCGGATCAATTTGAACCACCTCGTTCAAATTCAGGCGATCCGTATTATAAAAAGCCCGGAGGGACTGCTCCAGATCAGCCGTTTCCAGGGGCGTCAATTCCCCGTGTCCGGTAGTAAATACCACGTTGCGGCGCCCGGGTGTCTGCAGCTTTTGGATCATATTGGCCAGTTGGTATTCCAACAGGCCAATGGAATTTTCAAGCACGGCCTCCTGGGGCATACCCGGTACCTGATTGTACAACAAATTTACCGCCGCTTCCCTTCCTTTATAGTAAAAGCGGGCGTAGGGATAGATAATTTTTAAAGATACCTCATCGGCCTGCTGTACTCGATTTTGCACCGGATAAATGCCCTGTTTGGCCAGTTCCTGCTGCACCCGCAGATCCTGCTCACTATCGCCAGCCATCGGATCCACAAAACGGTACTCCACGTAGCCCGAAATACTACGAAAATCGGATAAGGTTTGCTGAATAGATTCCCGCAAACGCTTGTAGTTAGCGGGGAGGTCTTTCCCGGCCAGCATCACTTCTATGGTTACCACTTCATCCAGATCGCGTAGTAGCTCTTTGGTGCCATCCGTCAGGGTAAAGCGTTTTTCCTCGGTCAAATCCAGACTACCGTACAGCGCCGTATTCCCAAAACGCGCATTCGCCAGGATGTTAATCAGCAGGATAATGCCCAGGAGCAGTCCAAACTGTACAATGGATTGTATATTTTGCTTCGATTTACTCATGCCTCGTCATTTGGTGGTTTGGTGGTTTGGTGGTTTGGTGGTTTGGTTAAGATTTTTTTCTTTCCAGAACGAATAAGGTCGCCAACAGGAAAATAATACCTATCGAAAGGAAATAAATCACATCCCGTGAATCCAACACACCTCTACTGATGGACTCGTAGTGAAAATCAATCCCCAACTTCTCTACCAAATCGTCTCCTTTTCCCACGAAGACGGGTAACTGACTAAAATAAAAGAATCCATAGTAAAGTAGAAAACACAAAAAGGTGGCCAGGATAAAGCCGAAGATCTGGTTTCCCGAAAGGGCGGAAGCAAAGACCCCAATACTGGTAAAGGCTGCTGCCAAAAAAAACAAGCCAATATAGGAGCCCAGGATAGCGCCGCTATCCAAATTCCCCTTGGGTGTACCCAGCTCATATACCGTATAATAATACAATAAGGTAGGCAATAAGGCAAAGACAACCAGACTGAGGCTGGCCAGGTATTTCCCCAGGACAATATCGGTATCGGTTACCGGCTTGGTTTGGAGCAGTTCAATGGTACCCTGTTGGTATTCCTCCGAAAAGGCACGCATGGTGATGGCCGGAATTAAAAAAAGAAAAATCACCGGTGCAATCCCAAAGAGTTGATCCAGGCTGGCAAAAGGATAATTCAGTAAACTAGTATCCGGAAAAACAAATAAGACCAGACCCAGGATGACCAGAAATACCGCAATGACGATATAGCCAATCAATGAACTGAAAAAACCGTTAATCTCTTTAAGGTAGATGGCAATCATAGTACACTTATGGTTTAAAAAACACTCGGTGCCGGCGATTATAGGACATTAATAAACGGAACAACTGCTCTTCGTATTCCTCCTCGCTGGCATCTAATTCACTGAGTACGGTCAATAACTGAGGATCTTTCTTCATCAGTTTACGCATGGAGGCCTGGTTAAAAGGATAAATCTGTCCGGTTTCAAAATCCATCACCTTTTCTACGAAAACGGTGACCGGACGCTTGACGGTCGCCCGGCGAAAGGGCTCTCCATTTAGGGGGTTGTAAGCCGCGATCTTATACTCTTTTTCGACGCGATTATCGTAGCTAAAATAATTGATATTCCCGGCCACACGCAATCCTGCAAAAGTGCTCAGGTCCTTATAGATACTATCTTCCGGGATGCGTAGAAAGGGCAGCCCATCAATACAGATTCCCCAGATTTCCTGCAGGGGTAAGTCCGTTTTGGTTTCTTTATTTTTGATGTATTCCACCTGGGTGACCAGGGTTTCCGGATTGGTAATGGATCGACGTACCAGATCCGACCAGACCAGATCGGGTTGATTGCGTTGAAAGGATTCGAAACTCAAATACACGCCGTCCGAAAAACGGAAGGTAGGCGTCACCTCTACCCGCTGAGCAGAAAGAACAAAGTAGGCAGCCGTTACCAAAAAACTGGTAAATAATATCTTTAGCAGATTCATATTCAATGATTTAAGACTGGGTCAATTGTTGGAAGACCTCTTCAACCGAGCGCTCTAACTGCCGCAATTCCAGTATAGTCCAGCCTTGTTTGACAATGTAGCTAAATACTTCGGGGCGGATATCCGCTTCTCCCGCTGATAACAATTCCCAACGTCGCTCAGAAAGCGGACGCGCTGCTTCAATGGCCGACAGCGCCTGCCATTGCTTAGCATCAATCGACTCCACCAATTCGAGTTGAACGACCTGATTACCACTTATCCGGTTCTGTAAGCGGGCAATCGGATCATCCGCAACGATCTTTCCCTGATTAATGATGATTACCCGGTCACAAACTGCCTGTACTTCCTGCATGATGTGCGTCGAGAAAATAACGGTTTTCTCTTTTCCCATCTTCTTAATCAAGTGCCGGATATCGATCCGCTGATTGGGGTCGAGCCCGGAGACTGGCTCGTCCAGGATAAGCACCTCCGGATCGTGTAACATGGCTTGCGCCAGACCTACTCTTTGACGATAGCCTTTCGACAAAGCGCCAATTTTTTTATGCTGTTCTCTTTGTAGCCCCGTTTGCTCAATCATCGCTTCCATGCGCTGCGATAAATGAGCTACCTTATGCAGTCGCCCCACAAACTGTAAGTATTCTTTCACGTACATATCGAGATAAAGCGGATTATGTTCCGGCAGGTAGCCCAGCCTTTTTTGCACCTCCTGTGGTTGCCGGGCGGGATCAAAACCACAGACCTTTACCTGCCCCTTAGTGGGTGACAGGTAGCCCGTAATCATCTTCATAGTGGTGCTTTTTCCCGCACCATTGGGACCGAGAAAGCCCAGGACTTCTCCTTTATTAGCCTCGAAATTTAACTGATCGACGGCCATCTGCGTACCAAACTGTTTGCTTAAGCCCTCTATCTGTATAGACATAATCCTTTCCTGATTTAATAAAGTGCTGCCTGCTTTACCCCAGGTAGCCCTTTGCTGCTTTCGCAAAATACAAAAATAGGCCTTGGGATTGGAATTGTGAAATTGTAAACGACTGGAGAAGAAAAAGGATTGCCTCAACTGAAATTCCTTTTATGTTTTTTTGCCAAAAGGCTAGTTCCGGTTTCTACTTTCGTAAAAAAATCACCATTGCGTCAGTAGCCATACAAATAGCAGCTAGGCTTTTGGTGACTTTTATCCTTTACCTCCCTATTCTTTATTTCTTATCTTTATTTCTCCTGAAATTCTGCGTCTTTTTCTGACTATTATCGTCTATACATAAAAAAGCAAGGAAATGGATTTTTTACCCATTTGGCAACAACACGAATCCGCTTTATTTGGCTTTTTGCGCAAGCAATTACCGGAT
>Ga0102940_1000368_pt1 | contig 31157 bp, 25 predicted proteins | sample SalPonR2_C_D1_MG_FD_78215 | JGI IMG/M metagenome (GOLD analysis project Ga0102940, IMG submission 78215) | Salt pond soil microbial communities from South San Francisco under conditions of wetland restoration - Salt Pond MetaG R2_C_D1_MG | ecosystem: Environmental > Aquatic > Marine > Intertidal... | reverse complement strand
TTGCAGTAAGCATACTGACTGCCCGGGGGGAAATTCAATTCCTCGGCATAACGCAGCAACTCCTGCGCCTCGAACTGACTAATGCCTTCCCGCGGATTGCCGGCAATAGACTTGGCGGTATATATCTCGCGCAAGCCACTGATGTGGTGCACCATATGCCTCACCGTAATCCCAAGATCCGGAGTCTCCGGAAACCAGGTGTGAATATTTGCGTCGAGATCGAGCTTACCTTCTTCCGCCAGCAGCGCAATCGCAAAGGCGGTAAACTGTTTGGCCACCGAGCCGATATCCGAGTTGGTTTGCGGTGTCATGGGGATACTATGTTCAATATTGGCCAGTCCGTAGCCTTTGGATAGTACCGTTTCACCACCTTGAACGACAGCCACGGCTGCCCCCGGTTCGCCGGGCTCATCATAGGCCGACATGATCTGATCTACCCGGGCAGCAGGATTTTGCGCCAACGGTTCCTGCCGCACCAGACGTAGGCGTAAGTTGGTTTCTTTATCCGCTGCCACCACCAGGATTGGCGATTCAACATGAGTGTCAAACCGCACCCAATACGGCCCATCCGGACGAATGGTCTCCTGGTGTAGCTCCAACTCGTCATTTGCCAGCACCCGGAGTTGTACCGGTGCATCCATACTTTGTATTTGCAACAGATGGAACGTATGACCAAAGGTATTCAGTCCGTATCTCTTAGAGGCTTCTGGCCCTACCCTCTCCTCCAGCTGCCGCTGAAAGGGAAGCATATCGGAGTTGGTCTGGCTTGCGCCAAAAAGGGGAAGGAGTAGGAAAATTAGGTAGCGCATGGTCTATTTGTTTGCAGTGAAGATAGGGAAATCTGGTAAGTTGCCCAGCCCCACCCCTCCAAAGCGATCGGACGGTAGCACCAAGCTCAAAGCACTGTACGCAATCAGCGAGAGGTTAGCCGCCGAGCCACGAAAAGCGGACGGGCGATGCTACCGAATTGCAAAACCCACCCCCGCCATCAACCAACGACCGGGCATTTGGGCGCCCAGGATGTCCTGGTAATCCGCATTCAGCACATTGTGTACCTGCAGGTTAAGACCAAATTCTGGAGTGACCTGATAGCCGGCACGTAAGTTCCACACCGTGTAGGTAGGGTCCAGGGTGCTGCCAATTGATTCGGTAAAGCGCTCATTGCGCACTTTGTAGAGGCCGTTGATACCCAACTCAATCAGACCATTCGAAAAGAGCAGATTGGTGGTCAGTAAATGTCGAGCGTGGCTGGAAATATAGACCGAGACAATACCTTCTTCGTTGGTCGTATTGAGATAGGTATACCCTACCGACGCATTGATACGGCCTTGCTCGCCCAGGGAGCGTCGATACCACAGCTCCGTTTCCACACCGCGGGTCGACACGTCCGAAATATTCTGTGCAAAGAAGTAATCTGCTCCCGCTTGTAGGTTTGTATTATTAGTAATAACTGCTTCGTTTGTTTCCACGTAGTCGATTAAGTTACCGGATTGCCGCATAAAACCGGTAGCCTTAAATTGCCAATACGCACTCATATCGACATCAAACCCCATCTCCTGTGACCAACTGCGCTCCGCCAGAAGATCAGGGTTGCCCAGGTTGCGCCCCGGCGTCAGGTTGGGTAAATTAAAGGAAACGTAGCGCTCCGTGTAGTTGGCGGCGCGAATGCTGCGCCCCACGCTCCCCCGAATACGCCATGCCGGTGTGGCCTGCCAGGAAAGATTGAACTGCGGGGTTACCTCACTGTCGTAGTTTTCATCGTAATCGTAGCGCAGGCTACCGGTGAGAATTAGCTCATCTACCGGTCGGTAGACGCCCATCACATAGAGTCCCAGGTGGGTATCCTCGTGATCACCCCGGTCGTTGCTCTGAATAGTGCGGCGGCTCAACTGCCCGCCAAAGTTCATAGAAAAGCGCGGCGTGAATTCCCGGAGGTGATTCGCGTTGATATTGTACAGATTAGTAAGGTGCTGATTGGTGGAGGGAAAGTCAGGGCTAAAGATAAATTCATCGGTGTTGCGCTTGTGTGCTACGTTGATGTCGGTCTTCGTATTACGCCCTGTTTTGGTCACGATTACCTGATTCCACCAGGTGCTGGTAGTCTCCTCCGATTTATCAAGTGGACTGACCGTATAAAAATAGCGGGCGCTGAAGTCGCGGTTATCGTAAGCTGTACGCGCCCGTATATTCCAACCGTTCCCCAGCCGATAGCCAATACTCAAGCCGGCCGTTTTAATATCAAAATAATTGCGGTACGACTCCAGAGTCGTATTGTCCAGCACTTGTTCTTCCACTAGTGCCCCTTCCGATTGTGTTAGATTAAAACCGCCACTGATAAAAAGCCGGTCACGCTGTAGCGAAAACCCCTGACGGGCCATGACCAGGCTGTTTTCACCGTAATTCAACTGCCCTTCCAGCTGGGTAGCATCGCCCCGACGTGGATCGTGCCCTTTCGTTACAATATTAATCACCCCGCCCACTGCATCAGCTCCGTAGATAGCCGCCGCCGCTCCACGCAGCACTTCAACCCGCTCGATTTCTGAGGTGGCGACCGGAAAGGCATGGTTGAAATGCCCAGTTAGCGGATCATTGAGCTTCATACCGTCGATAAGTACCAACACCTGCGAAAAGGTAGCCCCCCGCATGGTAATGTCGCCCTGTACGCCAAAGGCATTGCGCGATTGCACTTCGATGCCTGGCACATACTGTAGCAAATCATCCAGCGACGTATACGGAGCCTGTTGCAAATCAGCCGGCTCTAGCAAGCTGATGTTGCGACCGGTCTCGGCAATTTTTACGGGTACCCGTGCGGATTGGATGGTAACCGTATCCACATCTGTAGAAAACTGAGCATACACACTGGGGAAGCACCCCATGATGAGAGCTGTCAGCAGCAATAATCGTTGCATGTCGATCGGGTGTTATCTAGGCAAAGGCACAAACTTAAGCAATGCCCAACAAATATCCTTTATTTTTCCGACCAGCCTAAATCAAGACGAGTATTAATGAAGAAGCTACGACCCGGACTAATCGGCGCCCAGTTGGCACCTCCACCGTGGGCACCACCGCCACCGCCGCCCTGCACGTTGACCTGCTGTACATTCAAGGCGTTGCGTACCCCGGCCGTAATCTGCAGCCGGTCTTGCCAGAGACGCGTATTTACCGAAAGGTCGACCTGCGAAAAACCGGCTTGCTCACGTTGCCGATAGACCGTCTGCCCGCTGTCATTGACCTCAGGATAATAGGTAATCAGCCGATCCTGGTAATGGCCAAAAATGGAGATTTCCCAGGGTATCCATTGCTCGAAGCGATAGCTCGCCGATGCGTTGGCACTCAGTTGATACGAATAGGACTCTATTTCCTGCGTCTGCTCGTGCTCCGGGTTATAGAGTCCAGTGGTATTTACCGAAAGGCTAACCGACCATTGATCTTTCGTCCATTGCCCACGCACACGACCTCCCTGGCTACGGAAGTCATCCATATTGAAATAAGTAAAGCGCAACGTGGTAGTATCCAGGGCCGGCTCCGGACCATTAGAGCCATCTACGAATTCGAATAGCGAAATCCGGTCTTGAATGTGATTATAGAAAAGCATGGCCTCCAGCTCGATACGCGACTGATTCTTCTTTCGGTTGTACTGCAGAGTGCTTTGCAGGTGATCAGCCGTTTCAGCGGCTAATTGAGCATTACCCAAGATGAAGTGGTTGATGTCGATAAACTCAAAAAATAACTCCTTCAAGTCCGGACTACGAAAGCCCTTACCATAGGATGCCCGCCACTGCCATTGGTCATTGAATGCCCATTTCAGATGAGCCGATGGAATGAGAGGAGCCTGGTAACGGGAGTTCCAGGCGTAGCGTCCTCCAGCCTGTACTGTAAATTGATCCACAGGACGATAACTAAACTTGACAAAGCCGGCCAGATCAGTCATGGTGGCCTGATCGCTACCTTCAGCAGATACAATGCGATCTCCTTCACCGACATCACCGCGAAAATCGATCCCCGTTTGTATCTGCCAGGTCTCTAAGCGCCGGGGATAGGCTAGCTGAGCACGCGTCATCCAGCTATCGAAACGGGACGCTCGCCGGGCATCCGGTAGCACCTCTGTGTTTTCCTCAGCAAGATTGACGCGATACTGATTGCTCACACGATTAAATTGGTTGTAGCCACTCGTAACCTTTAAATAAGCTTGGCGACCTATCCCCCCTTCGTAGTGTAACGAAATATCCTTGCGGGTAGTAGCAAAACGTTGATCAAATGCGTAGGGTTTGAATTGCGGACGTCGCTTCTCTCCCAGCATGGATACGTCCTCGTCGAACCACCGCCCCTGTATGCGCAACCGTTGATCCGGGCTTATCTGATAAAGGAGGTTTGCTTCCGCAAAAACCTGGTCTTTAGGGTTCCACAGGAACCGACGGGACTCAGGCTCCGTTTTCCAGCCAGCAAAATGGTCGCGACCGCCGCGGATTCGTACGGTCCAGTCGTCACCGGCTTTGAAGCCAGCTTCAGCACTGATCCGTTGCTCACCGCGCGATTCCAACTGAGTATTTAACCCTATTCGTATATCATCTGTCTGTGAGCTTCGGGTAATAATGTTGATTACTCCAGCTAGAGCATTGGTACCGTAAGCTACTCCCAACGGCCCCTCGACCAGCTCAATACGAATAACATTATCCAAATTGATTTGACTTAAGTCAATATTTCCACCCTGTCGCCCAATAACCGGTACGCCGTCGAGCATAATCTGGATATTTTGTCCGCCCATCCCCATCATCGTCAAGCTGCTTCCCAGGACGAGATCCTGTTGCAGACGAATACCAATAGTTTGCTGTAAAGCTTGTTCCAGGTTGGTAGCTCCTCTTTGCCGTAATTGCTGGGCATCGAGCACCCGTACTGTATGCAAAGCCGCCCGCTTATCAGTCGGCTCCGGCTGGGCCGTAGTGACCACTTCGGGTAGATCAAGTGCCCAGAGCGTGGAGTCGGCCGGGGCCTGTGCATACCCCGAAACCACTGCCAGCCATAGCAACAAATAGAGTGTAGTAAATAGTCGATTCATTAGGTGTCTATCTTTTCCAGGGCGATTTCTTATCCAGATCTTTTGCCCCAACTTCTGCGCAAAAAAAAGTTGGTGCCCACCACTTAATTGCAGTAGACACCACGTAAGAACATGTATTACTGCTTAATTAATGTCCTGGTTACTTGCTGCGCGCCCTGTCCAATATGTAGAAAATAGGTGCCGCCAAGCAGTGAAGAAATATCTACGGACTGCCGTCCCTGAGAAGGGAGTATACCCTGACGACTGATTCGTCCCTGTGCATCCGTTAAGCGCCAGGTAGCAGGCACCTTCGATAAACCGTTTACCTCACAGTCTATTATAAATTGATCAACCACTGGATTGGGAAAGACTTCTACGCGGTAGGCCGGAGTAAAAGCTCCAATTGAGCTCACCACATCCTGGCGGGCCTCGGTAAACACCGTAACGCCGGTAGAACTACCTTCGAAATCAATGAACTGCAGTTTCCAAATCTCTCCTTCCCGGTTTTTTACAAAAAATAAGCGCTCAGCATCGATCGAAAACTGGAAAGTTTGCAAGTTAAACGACTTCCAATCGTACCCAATTACATCCAGCTCCTGCCGGAAAGTGTCCTGTGTATCATCGTACATACGCATTGTAGGTTCCATGGTGGAGACCTCAGCTACTTCAATACCCGGCGCTTGCAATACTCCGGTCACTAAGTACTCCAGTGTATTACCCTCCTCATCAGCAAGAGGTGTAGTATAGCGGTTAAAGACTAAATCCCACTTTACGGGAATTTCATCAACCATACGCTGATCGCGTAGGGAGTAGTGAATCATAGAGCGTGCAATATCTCCCCGGGCATCGACCGTATCGACCGTATGGCCGGCACCATCTAATTCTGCATACTCAAAGATGAATTTCCCCTGAGCGAGCGCCTGTACCCGGAATTTGAGCCAGGAGCTGTCGCGCTCCTGAATCATATAGGTAGGACCATTGCCAACCGTATGGCTAATCGGATCATAAATACCCCAGCCCAGGTCAAACGGATCGCCGGGACTAGCTACCTGCCCAAAGGCTCCGACTACCTCGCCCGACTCGGCGTTGTGCAGACGAGCCTCTGCCCAAACTGGCTGCAACGTATCACTAAATGAGTATTCCGCCGGCACCCGATACAGCCCCAACTGACCACCACTAGCGGCAGCTCCCTCGTTAATGATAATATCGGCAGAAGTGCCTCCCATAAAGGCGACATCCCACTGATCAATCGGTACTATCGTCATTGCTTCGCTTCCCAGAGTATAGTACACCTCATTGGCATATCCCGCACCCTGATTAATCTCAACAAATGTTTCCTGAGCGGTGGCAAAGGAGAAAAGTACCACCGTGAAAAGTGTAAAAATGGCTTTCTGCTTCAAGGATCTACTATTTTTATTTAGACAAAATCTTAACAAAAGCCAAGATAAAAGCTGATTGCCTGTCCTACAAGACTAAAGAAGTCGGTTACCTAATCTTTACCCAAGATTGGGTAAATCCTTACCGAAAATTAGGTATTAGTGAAGTGCTCTAAAATGAGCAAAAAAAGAACCCCGGTAGTCGATCGACTACCGGGGTTCTTTTTTTGCGAAAGCAATCGCAATCTTTAGGAAGACTGCTGATCCCGGCGGATAATTTCCTGAATCTGATTCACCTTCAGGTTCTTACCAATAATTTTACGATCGGGCCCGATCACGTAAATCTCCGGGGTAATGTCCACATAATATTTGGCGTAGATAGACCGATTGGTCGGGTCGAAAACATTAATCCACGACATTCCCGTTTGCTGAATGTATTCCTTCCAACGCTGAGGATTAGTATCAATCGCAATCCCGTATACTTCAACACCGCGTGGTTTCCATTGCCGGTAGAAATCCACCAATTTTGGGGTCTGTTCCTGGCAATGCTCACAGTCCGGATTGTACATATACACTACAATGTATGGATCTTTAATCGCCAGCAACTCGCGCTGACGACCATTGGGATCCGTTGAAATGACATTAGGAGCCGGTTGCCCGACCCGGCTTGCGGCCATTTCGCCCGCACGCTTTTGCAACGCATAAATCTCCATAGAATCAGCCCATACTGCCCGCTTCCGGGTGAAATAGTTTTGCACCAAATGCACATATACAGCTTCTCCATCCATGAACGTGACTTTACCCGGCTGATACTGCATGGCGATCCAATTCGACATAATCTGGAAGTATTCTTTCCGGTTAGGATTGTCTACTACCTTAGACAAAATTTCATCAGTAGATTTAATGATAGACGAGGCATTCTTATTGGTAAGCTGGAAAAAGTAGCGCTCCAGCATATTACCCACCAGAGGTGTACGTAGGAGGCGGGGATCATCAAAATTGATATTACCCCAAAAATCGGCTCGGTATTGATTAAACTGTGCCAGGGTATCCACCGTACCATCCGCTTTTCGAATATCTTTGACAACTGGATTTTGCCCACCTTTTTTAAAGGCCGTAAATAGTGTATTGGGATACTCCGCAAAAAGATTATCCAGGTAAGCCTGGCGTTCTTCTATAATCTGCTCGCGTTGTTCACTAATACGCGCTAATTCCGGACTGCCTTGCGGTGCCTGCTGCATTTGCGTAGCCAGCTCAGCCAGCTTCTGTCGTATGGAAATCTCATAGCGATTGGTTTCCTGTAACAGTTTCGTGTCGAGGTTTCCTTTCACCTCATTCGATTGGTCGATATCTGTCAAATCACCAGTGATGGTCATGGTTTGATCATCATCCAACAGGATTTGGAAGCTCAGTTCCTGTGGAACAAAAACAACGTATAGTCCCGGCTCATAAGGCCGGTCGCGCTTAAAGCGCATGGAGCCGTCGGCCCCAATCAGGCTACTGTCAGCCCGGTAGCGCTGTGTACCGTACTGTCCAATGAGGTAAGCCTTGTTGTTGCGCTTGATGTTATCAATCTTCAATTTAATATCGGGGCTCTCCAATTTTCGGTCGGGATCGTAAGGAAGACTGCCGGTGGAAGCTGATGTCGTAGAGGTCGTCGTAGACGCTACCACCGGAGTAGCTTCTTCCGCTGTTGGTGCTTCCGCATCGCCCCCCGCGTCGGAGCAGCCTGACAGCATAAAGACAGCTATACTAAAAAACAGGATAATCAGAGATCGCATAATCTTTTATTTTTGATCTGTATAAGAGTTACTCCATCAACCGATTAAACATACGTAGGGTTTTGTCCTGCTTACGCAAAAAATCGTTTTGCTCAATGGAGGTGCAAAAATACAGAATCCCTACCGACTCTAACAATGCTATTCCTTTTTTTGAAAACACGGCAAAGCATTTTGGCAAAAGCCAAAATCTATTAATGATTGCTTATATTGCTCGCCTAAACGAAAATACATCTATGGCAGACCACAAAGTCATTTTTTCCATGGAAGGGGTTTCCAAAAGCTTTGGCCCTGGAAAAAAAGTATTGAATAATATTTGGCTTAGCTTTTTCTACGGAGCTAAGATTGGCGTCCTTGGTCTCAACGGCTCCGGCAAATCTACCCTGTTAAAAATCATTGCCGGAGAAGATCAGGACTATGAAGGGAAAATTCACTTCGACGGGTCGTACAAAATCGGTTACCTCAAACAAGAGCCCGTACTGGACGAAGGTAAAACGGTAAAAGAAGTCGTGCAGGAAGGCGTACAGCCTATTGTCGATATGCTGGCCGAATATGAGGCCATCAACCTGAAGCTCGCTGAGCCGATGGATAATGATGAGATGATGAAGGTGATCGAGCGGCAGGGCGAGCTGATGGAGAAGCTCGACCACCAAAATGCCTGGGAAATAGACAATCGCCTCAACACAGCTATGGAAGCGCTGCGCTGCCCGCCGGCTGACGCTAAAGTCGACGTACTATCCGGAGGGGAACGCCGACGGGTAGCTCTGGCCCGCCTGTTGTTGAGCGATCCCGACATTCTACTACTCGACGAGCCCACCAACCACCTTGATGCCGAATCGGTACATTGGCTGGAGCAGTACCTTAAAAACTTTGCGGGTACAGTCATTGCCGTTACCCACGACCGTTATTTCCTGGATAACGTAGCTGGGTGGATTCTCGAGCTGGATCGCGGGGAGGGCATCCCCTGGGAAGGAAATTATTCTTCCTGGCTGGAGCAAAAAGAAAAGCGCCTGGAGCAAGAAGAGAAATCAGAAAGTAAACGGCGTAAGACACTGCAGCGGGAGTTGGAATGGATTCGCATGTCCCCCAAAGGACGTCAGTCAAAAGGTAAGGCCCGCCTGAATGCCTATGAAAAACTGGCCGGGGAAGGCAGCAAGGAAAAAGAAGCTAAGCTGGAGTTGTACATCCCTCCCGGCCCGCGTCTGGGCGAGAAGGTGATTGAAGTAGATAACGTAACCAAGAGCTTTGGTGATCGTATCCTTTTTGAAAATTTGAGCTTCGAAATTCCACGCAACGCCATTGTGGGCATTATTGGCCCCAACGGAGTAGGGAAAAGTACGCTCTTCCGCATCATTATGGGGCAGGAAACGCCCGATAGTGGAGAAGTCCATATTGGGGATACCGTGCAATTATCCTACGTTGATCAGAAACACGAACAACTACAGGATAAAGAACAGACGGTCTATGAAGTCGTCTCCCAGGGCAATGAATCCCTTGAAGTTGGCAATCACTCCATCAATGCCCGCGCGTACATCAGCCGGTTTAACTTTGGCGGTTCTGATCAGCAAAAAAAGATCGAAGTGCTGTCAGGAGGTGAGCGCAACCGCGTTCAGCTGGCCATGACGCTCAAAGAAGGGGGCAATGTACTCCTGCTTGACGAGCCGACTAACGATATTGACGTCAATACCCTACGGGCACTAGAGGATGGCCTCGATAATTTCGCCGGATGTGCGCTCGTCATTAGTCACGACCGGTGGTTTATCGACCGCCTGGCTACCCACATTTTATCGTTTGAAGATGAAGCGGAAGTGGTCTTCTTTGAAGGGAATTATTCGCAGTACGAGGCGATGAAACGCGAAAAGTACGGAGATGTACAGCCGCGACGCCCCAGGTTTAAGAATGTGATTAACAGGTGAGGATAGAGGCTAGATACTAGATCGCACCCCTGCGGGCCGCTTCTAGAATCTAGATTATCTAGCCTCTAGCATCTAATAGGCCAATGCCTACTTTTTAATCTTATCCCGCATACGTTGGAAAAATGAGGAAGCTTCCTTGCGGAATTCGTCCCATTCTTCTTTAGCTTCTTCCGAAATTTCAGAAGATTTACGCTTAAGTTTTTCAATGGTCTCCGTAGATTCCTCTTTAAGTTCTTTCCATTCTTCGGAAGTTTCTTCACGCGCGCTGCGGGCCAGGCCTTCTAAACGCGTTCCGAAGAGAGACATGCGGTGCGACAAATCAGAAGCCAGGCTTTCCGCCTTTCCGGAGGCTTTTGATTCCAGTTTTTCGGCTTCTTGCTGGATATCACTCATCTTTGCCGACAGCGCCTCTTTTTCTTTTTCCAGATCTTCGCTGGTCTCTGCTGTCTTTTTATTTAGCTTTTGACGCAGCTCATCAATCCGCTTTTTCAACTCTGTACTCTCCTCATTGAAATCTTCTTTAATTTCATCCAGCACGGGTTCTTTTTCGGCTAACCACTGCTTGAGGTTTCCTTTTTGCCGATCAAATTCATCCCGGGCTTCCTTTTTGCCCAGGCTGAACTGAACAGCCAATTCATCCATACCTTGTTTCCATTCGGTCAACTGCTCATTCCAGCGGTCTTTCAAGCTTTTATCCTTACTCATAATGTTTGGTTTTGTTTGAAAATAGAATATGTTACCTAATATACTTTTCTGTAACAACTGCACTTTTAAGAAAAGATTAGGTATCTAAAAGTTCGGACGATATCGGCCCAAATTGCAAATGATTTTGAATGAATCCAAGCTCCTCTGCGGCAGTGGTCCGGTAAAAGATAGCTTAAGCAATGTATGTGCGATTCCTAAAGAGTGCCTCTACTTTTTTTAGCCATATTTCTGCCTGGTCCGGAAAGCCCTTGCTGCCTGTCGTCAGGAAATACCTAATAAATAGATCGTTCCGGTCACCTCATAAATGGAAGCGCCCTTGGGAGTGGGCTCCTCAGAAGAACTACGCGGTCGTATCAATCGGTATACGCCTTTTACAATCTGACCATTTACTTCCAAAATACCCTGTTCACCGCCAATGCTATCGTTTACGCTAAAGATCAGTAGATACCCCATTTTCCCATAAAGGGGTCGCTCTAAAAAAGCACCCACCTGAAAAGCAGTGCGCATACCCAATGGGCGGATAGGATCAGTAAATACCGGGCCGGGGGCTGAGCGAGCGCCCGTTCGACGATTCAAGGGGCTATCCTTGGCACTGTAGGTACCATCCGTAGCAATAATGGTAAGTGGCCGACGTATATCTGGCGTAAATTGACCCTGACTAATACTCGGGAATGTAAGAAAGCAGAGAAGCAACAAAATCAGTTGTTTCATAACGGTATGTTTTCGTTTTGGTCTTAATACTGCTGTTTTAACGAGCAGATTGCAAGAGAGAATATCATAAAATATAAAAAATGCCTAATTGCTACCATCAAGTATTTATACGGCTCACGAAGTAGTATGGGCTTTGCCCATCCACCTCTAGCGAGTATATAATCGGCTCGAGGAGTTTGGAAATCCCTAAACTCATCATTACCGGTATAGATGGGATATAGGTAGGGCCAGGGTAATTTCCTGATTTTTTGTATAACGGCAAAAACGCTGTTATCGTACATCTACTGCTCACCAAGTGGTTTGGAGTTTACCCAACCACTGCTAGCGAGTATACACCGGCAAAATCCTGAACCACCCCCCTCTGATATGCGGGACCTGCCCAACATACCAATAAGCATCATTTCCCTGATTTCCCCGCTAAAAGATACAAAATACAAGCACTCTATCTATATTTGGCCGCGCTTTTTCAGCGCATTGAACTGGATAAACGCAAACTTTGTTTCTACTGGTGAATAAAGCATATTCCATGAACACATCATTTATCCCCGGTTTACTGCGCAAGAAAGGCGTATGGTTACTCCTCATTTTATCTGGTCTGATATATTGGGGGCACCGTAGCCTGGAGCTTCGACTGCAGGATCATGCCTACAATACCGTATTGCAAGACAATCCCTTTGGATACCAGGCTGAATTTCACTATCAATCCTTTAAAGACCGCACACTCCGCTACGTGGAGATCGGCCGTGACGCCGGCCCACTTATCGTATTTATACACGGCGCCCCCTCTTCGTCCCTGTTCTGGCAGGAAATGCTGCGCGATAGCAGCCTTTTAGCGAAAGCCAGACTCATGGCCGTTGACCGCCCCGGATACGGATATTCCGGCTACGGTCGCCCCGAGACGTCCGTACAGCAACAGGCTAAATTCATCGGCCAGGTGCTCCGTGAAAAAGCAGCACAACACGACAATATCATTATCCACGGTTCTTCTTACGGGGGTACCGTAGCGGCGCGTTTAGCTATGGATTACCCCGACCTGGTCGACGGTATCCTCTTACAATCCTCTTCGCTGAAACCGGGGGCCGAGAAAACATATTGGATATCCTATCCAACTAGTCACTGGGCGCTGCGATGGCTTATGCCCGGATCAATCCGTACGGCTAATGCCGAAAAATTATCGCACCAGGAGCAACTGAACGCTATGGTCCCGGGATGGTCTCAAATCAAAGCGGCGGCCATCATTTTACACGGTACCGATGATGACCTGATCTACCCCGATAATGCCATGTTCGCGTACAAGAAACTAATCAATGCCCGCTACCGGGATATCAAAATGCTGGCCGAGCGCAAACACGATCTCCTGTGGACGAAAACCGAATTGCTTAAACAGTCGTTACTTAAACTCGTACGCCTGTCACAATTTACTGACACCCCAGGGGCCGGATATACGGCCGAAGAGATGAAATAAGTATACGCTCTTATACCTCGCTTTTTTAAGACTGCAGTGGTTTTCGTATCATTGGGCTGCAAATTATTGACCCATTATGAGTAATGTCAACATCGAAGAAAGTTGGAAAGAGGCCCTGAGCCACGAGTTTGCGCAACCCTATTTCCAGAGTCTGGTTACCGTCCTAAAGAAAGAGAAGCAAGCCGGTAAGCAAATTTATCCACCCGGCTCTTTAATTTTTAATGCGTTTAATACCACTCCTTTTGACAAGGTCAAAGTAGTCATTCTGGGCCAGGACCCCTACCACAATCCCGGACAGGCGATGGGGTTATCTTTTTCCGTGCCACGCGGAGTGAAGGTTCCACCCTCTTTAAAAAATATTTACAAAGAAATGCAGTCTGATTTGGGCCTACCTCCTTCCACACATGGTGACCTCACCTACTGGGCGGAGCAAGGTGTTTTTCTGCTCAATGCTATCCTTACCGTAGAACACCGCCAAGCTGGTTCGCATAAGAGTATCGGCTGGCAGGACTTCACAAATGCCGTGATTCGCACCCTCTCGAATGAGCGGGAAGGGCTGGTATTTATGTTGTGGGGAGGGTTTGCGCGTAAGAAAAACATATTGATCGACACCGACCGTCATCTCGTATTGGAAGCGGCCCACCCTTCGCCCCTGGCCGGTGGTGCCTACTTTGGTAGCCAGCATTTCTCCCAGGCTAACGAATACCTGCAAAAGCAGGACAAAACTCCTATTGACTGGCAACTACCAGCTTAATCACCCGCTAAGGACCATCGGTAGGCCACTACTCTATCGCCCTGATTCGTTACAACCCGAACGTAGGCATCATCGATCGACAAGACCGGTCGCGTTTGAGAAGGTAGCGGGCTGGCAGCAAGTTCTCTTCCTTCCAGCGTGTAGATGTGCCATTTCCCGTTTTGGCTTCCGCCCAAAAAAATCTGAAAAGCAGCAGCGCCGCCCAAAAGCTGGTCCACCTTTTGCGGTAAGCGATATCGCGCCCGAAAAGTATCCCGGTTAACGGGGAAAGTGCCCACTGCAATATCGCTCGTCCGGCGTAAGAACAACCATTTTTTGTACACGCTAAAGCTCAACACATTGTTGGCTAATGTAGCGTAGGTTCCTTCCGGGGTCAGCGCCCCTAATTCACCACTAGCAAGTAAAACGGTCAATTGGTTTTTTGTTGCTTCGGCCGCAGCAACTTCGCCGGGAGCATTCACCGACCACAGCAATCGACCTTCCAGGTTGTACGCTGACCACAGCCGGGGGGCAAGGACGAAGAAAACATCTTCTTCCTCCGTTTGCAGATATCCCGATAAGACCCCATCCCCGGCGTCTACCGGCCACCCGGCGCAGGGGGAAAGCTGCGACGTAACACCACGAATCAGACCATTGGCTTCTTGCCAAAAGAAGCGGGCGTACCCATCGCTTCCCCGCATAAACGTCCATCCCATGATTGGTGCCTGGGGAACGGCATAGGGAAACCCGGGTAAGAACTCCCCCGCATCATCAAGCGCTATAATCTGAGATGCCGTACCAAAGGCCCAAATACTGCGCCCTGCTTCTTCAATGCGTATAATCTGCGATTGGATCGAATCATCAAGAGGAATGCGCCATTGCTGACGACCTGACTTATTGATCAGCTGTAGGGCCGCCTGATCTTCCACCAGTACTCCCCTTTTCGTACCAGATAGCTGACGTATGGGGGCAGACAAAATACTGTACTGCCAATAGAGATCCGGGGTCGTCACCGAGCGTTCCATTCGGTAGATATGCAGCGTATCTTCATCCTGCGTTAAAAGCGCCCACTGATCAGCAAGTTGTAGTCCCGAGCGGGCCGACAATTCTTGCAGCCACGGGGTGGATCCCGCTGCCCAACCCGAAATATACCCTGTTGGTACAGCATCGCCCCATCTCTTTCCATGAAAACGCCCTGCCAGTAAGTAGGCAATCCAACGTTTGGTACCAATTTCGCTGTTGCTCAGCAGCCACCCCTCGGGCAACCTGGCCACAAAAGGATTACGCAAAGATCCCGTGGCCATCGGTAAATTTACTTTTTCCCAGCTATTATCCAGCAGTTGCCGGATATTGAGGCCCTGATGCTGATAAGATTGTATTTCTCCTTTTTCCAGAAACTGTATTTCCCACCATTCTGCTATTTGTCGACTTGTATCGGGTATCCACAGGAAAAATTCCCCCTCTTTTTGGTGGGCGGCAAACCATATGTCCTGCATCCCGTAAGGCGTACTGTAGTCGGACAGGGCATATCCTTCCGTCAAAAAATCAGGGAAAGGATTCAGGTTGAAGACGGGAAGTTCTCCGAGGTTCCAATCAACAGAAGAGCGGAGAGAAATTTCTTGTGGGCTGACGCTAATTTGTTGGCAAGTAACATTATCGCTGAAAAAAGGTATCCGCTGCTGCCAGGACAAGTGTACCGGCAGGGGCTGACCGTCCCGTTTTTGCGCCAGCAGGACGTCTTGCAACAAACTGGGCTGCCAGGCCCACATCGACCACCCCTGCCACTGCGTTTGGAATACCGGAGCAAAGCCAGGTCGTTCGATCGTCCGCACGAGTTGCCCGCGATAGGTTTCGTAGCGAGAGACAGTAGCACCAAGGGCTTGCCAGTCCAGCGAAGAAGTCAGGGGGGCATAAATAACTGCCCCCCACTGATCGGGGCTCACCCGATACCAGCCCAGGTGCGGTGAACCGTCCGTACCGAGCCCCGACCACTCCAGGAAAGAATCCACTTCTGCGGCAGCTGCTCGCATAGCTACTGGTCCTGCCTCCGACCAATACTCCGGTAGATTTTGTCGGTCAGCTCTCGCTAAATCAGGCGCCCAAACCTGCGCATCGGCCGGAATCAGGGGCGCAGCAGAGCGATCACAGCCCAGCCACATAAAGCAGGAAAGTATAAAAAGGCTTCGTAAAGACCAGATGGGGCACCCATCAAGTTTCATTTCCTTACACATGTGATGTACATTTGTTTTGAGACAGCAAACACGCAACAGGTGTTGCAGGTTAAGTAATGTATAAAACCATAAGCAACGAAAAATGACAGGAAACGGCCTTATACGTATCGTAGGTATTTTGGGTTTTTTAGCGGTTGTGTTGGGGGCCTTTGGCGCCCACGCACTGGAAAGCCAACTCGGCCCATCACAGGTTGACACGTTTAAAACAGGCGTACAGTATCACTTTTACCATACGGTTGCCCTCTTTTTAGTGGCCCTGCTTATGCTGCACCGGCAGCAGAGCCGTACGTTGCGGGTAGCTGCCTGGTGTTTCCTGCTCGGTATTCTGCTCTTTTCCGGTTCGCTTTATCTGCTGAGTACAAGACCAATTTCGGGATTGGAAGCATCGTGGCTGGGGCCGATTACTCCTATCGGAGGCACCTTTTTTATTGCCGGCTGGATTAGCCTGTTTGTTCATTCTTTTCAAGGTTCAAAAAAATAAATTATGAGCGTTACATACGAAGATTATAAAAACCATATTCAACAAGTACATGATCTATACGCAGCGGCCGCAGTACTGAGCTGGGACAAAGAAGTCAATCTCCCACCTAAAGGAGCTGCTTTTCGGTCGCGTCAGGTCGCTACCCTTAGCGGGTTGGCGCACGAACAATTCACCGATTCCGTATTTGGCAAGAACATCAGAGCACTCCTTGTTTCCAATGGCGCACTTGAAGATGCACAGCACCGCAATCTGGAGCGCACGCTCGAAGATTACGACAAAGCCACCTGCCTCGACCGGGCGTTCGTGGTACGTCGTAGCGAGGCCGTATCGCGCGGATACCATGCCTGGCTAGAGGCCCGTAAAGAAAATGATTTCTCCCTTTTCCAGGATGCCCTGTCCGAATTAGTCGATATCAAAAAAGAAGAAGCCGAGCACCTCGGCTATGAAGACCATCCCTACGATGCCCTGCTCGATCAATTTGAGCCCGGCTACAAAAGCAGTCAGCTGGATGAGTTGTTTGCGGATGTACGCGGCAAACTGGTAGAGTTCGTGCGCCGCTTACGCGAAAAACCGCAGGTAGACGATCAGTTCCTGCACCAACCCTACGATACGGATCAGCAATGGGATTTCAGTATTTACATGCTGAAAAATATGGGCTACGATTTCGACGCAGGCCGTCAGGATATATCGCCGCACCCCTTTACGATTACGTTCTCCCCCCAGGATGTGCGGGTAACTACCCACGCCGCCCCCAACAACTTTTCATCTATGTGTTGGAGTTCGATCCACGAAGGAGGTCATGCGCTATACGAACAGGGGCTTCCTGTAGAACAGTACGGTATGCCACTCGGCCAATCTTGCTCGCTAGGTATTCATGAATCGCAATCGCGCCTATGGGAGAATCAGGTGGGCCGCTCCCTCCCCTTCTGGCGGGCCCATTATCCCAAATTGCAGAAGCGCTTCCCACAGCAACTGGGTGATGTTTCCCTCGAAACCTTCTACCGGGGGATTAACAAAATTGCCCCTAGCCCTATTCGGATTGAATCCGACGAACTACACTATCACTTTCACATTCTGATTCGCTACGAAATTGAAAAAGCCCTGATTGAAGGGACAATTGAGGTTAAAGATTTGCCGACGATCTGGAATGAAAAGTACAAAGATTACCTCGACCTGGATATTCCCGACGACAATACCGGCGTACTTCAGGATATTCACTGGGCGCACGGTAGCATTGGATATTTCCCCACCTATTCTCTGGGAAGTTTTTATGCTGCGCAATTTTTTGCGCAAGCACAAAAGGATATTCCCGGCCTCGATGAGCAAATTGTACAAGGCGATAATTCGCAGCTCCTCCAGTGGTTACGCGAGCACATTCATGCCCATGGGCGGTATTACACTGCTGATGAGCTCTGCCAAAAGATTACTGGAGAGTCGCTGAATTTTGACTACTTTATGGCCTACGCTGCCGAAAAATACCAGGATATTTATCCGCTGTAATGGAATATGCAAAATTCGCTATTTTGGCGCAAGCCACGGATAATAGTTTACGATCACCCTAACAAGTACACTACATGAATAGAACACATTGGTTTTTGCATGCCTTATTGATCTGGGGACTAATTTTGCCCACAACGAGTTCGGCTCAGCTGGCCATCGGAGCCAAGTTTGGCGGTGGCGTGGCGTCCGTACAAGCCGAAAACATTAACTTACCGGGTATTCCCGGAGTTATTTTCAGCTGGGAGGCCGGACTAATCGCCCAAAAAAGCCTGACCGAACGATGGGCGCTGCAGCCTGAGCTTTCATACATTCGCAAAGGTTACGAAGCGGCCGAACAACAACCTGCCTTCGGTCGGTTTATTGTAGATGCCGACATCATTACGGATTACCTGGAGCTCGACCTTAATGCCAAATTTTTTCTAACCAACAAACAGGATGTTGGTTGGTACCTCATTGGCGGGCCTTATGTCGGCTATATCTTAAACGGAGCATTCCAGGGTGAACAGGGTTTTGTGGGACTCTCTTCGCCTTTTAAAGAGGAGCTCACTTATGGTGAAAATGGTATCAGTCGCTTTGATTTAGGGGTAAATGTTGGCCTGGGTGGGCAATTTGACCTGGGACGCCCATGGTTTTTTGCGGAATTGCGCTACTCTCAGGGACTGATCAATATTAATAATGTAGGGGAAGGCTCTATTCGCAATTATGCCTTCCTGGCCCAATTTGGATGGATCATCTATCTCGAAGGAGATAAATAAATGCCCCGCATAGAAAAAGCCCCCGCATTGGTCTGACCAATGCGGGGGCTTTTTTATGAACTATTGCTTTGAAAACAAGGTCGTTATTCCTCATCAAAGTCTAGCTCTTCCTCTTTGCGACGACGATTACGCCACCACACATAGCCTACAGCACCAATGAGCACGTAAGGTGTAGCCAGCATGTACAGGATACCATTATTTAACCCTTTACCAGCAGTTCCTCCGTTTTTCAGGTTACTTTCGGCAGACATGCGACACATGGGGCACTGTGCTTCAGCGCTCATCGGAGCAACCACCGTTGACAAGGTGAATGCTAATAGGATACCCAGAATATATTTTTGTACTCGCGTCTTCATAAGTTTTCTCTATTTTTTAATATAACGAATTCAAGCCACTATCGTTGACCTTAATAGTAAGGCCGAAGTAAAATATACACAATAGGCCCGGTTACCGCCACGTAAAACCAAACCGGCCACACCCAGCGGGCCATTTTACGGTGACGTGCAAACTGATTCGTGTAGGCGCGGATAAAGGTAAGAAGGATAAATGGAAGACTCAAGGCGGCCAGACTAATATGGCTTAGTAAAAGCACCAGATACCAGGTACGGCTACTACCCGCCGCTATGCGTTCTGCTTCGCTCAGCACCCCATCGCCATTGCTATCCCCAAAGATAGTCTCCGGGGTGGTGAAATGATACGCTACGTATGACAGAATAAACAGAACTGACAACCCCAGAGCTGTGTAGTTAGCTTTGCGGTGCCATTCTACTCTTTTCTGTTTGATGAAAATTAAAGAAAATAACAGCACTATGGCTGTCAGACCATTGACCGTAGCATGAAATGGTGCCAAAAAGTGTAAATCAACACCCTCTGGTAGCGGTATTTTAACCTGTCGCATCAGGCCTACCAGAATCAGGACCAGGAACGTAACCACGCCGGCCGCGATATTCAGTTTCTTTTCCAGTTGTTTATTCTGTTCTAATGAGATACTGCTGTTTGGCATAGCACTATAATTCTTGTTCCGGTTTAATTGTTGCTGCTTTGCGTTTCTCCTGCGGCATGAGATAGGTGACATGCTCAACCATCCGTACCAATTCTTTGCCGCGTTCCAGGTTGTAAAAATTACGGATCGTTCCTGAGGTATCGGAAAGCATTACGTAGGGTTTTGCGGTCACGCCACCTTCCAGAAATGTATATGGTCCCGTCAATTCTTCCTGCGGGAACACAAAATACTGCTCTGGATCCTCAAGTTTGTGTTTGCCCAGGAAGGCCTGTACGGCGTCGGGGTCATTACTTTGAAAGCCGGCTAGAAAAACCACGTTCTCCACCCCATCGAATTGCTCGTGTACTTCCCCCATATATTTGCCCATTAAATCGCGCTGATCCGGATTGGCCAAATCGATAAAATGAAGCAATACCACCTTTTTCTGTAGCGCTTTATCGCTAAGGCTGTCGCCAAAAAGGGTGGGGCCGTCGGGTACTGGAAGAGCCCCATATTCTTGCAACTCTTCCATTGCGTCCACCCGGTAGTCGTAACCACTTTTCAGGTAGAAATATGAAATGATTGGAAATACTACCAGAAAGAGGAGTAATAGTCCAATTTGTGTCCAGTTTCTCTTTTTTGCCATAGTTGAAATCTTAATACCCTGATAACCTCTAGAGTGGTCAAATGGTTTGATCATTCCCCACCTAATCATGCAACTATATCGGCAACAATGAAGTTTGGGTTAAGCCGGATATTAAAGCATACGACAGCAAAAGAAAAGCGGAAAGCCTGATAGCTTTCCGCTTTTCTTACAGCCCGGAAGTTATCTCCTTTGGGTTAGCCTAAATTGTCCAGGATATAGGTATCAGCGGGAACAAAGCCCTCTAGTTCATTTTTCTCTACCTGCTCCTTATTTTTATCCTGAATCTGCTCACGACGATTTTTCCAGGCATTTCCTTCCTGGAAGAAGGCAATAATAGCCCAGATTAGTAAGACGGTTGGCAACAATACACTCAGTGCCAGGCCTTTTACTTCATAGCGCATGTGCATGAATTCATAGATGATAAAGTAGGCCTTATACAGCGAGAGACCGATTAGGCCCAGGGCGACGATGCCTAACGCAACCTGGTAATTTTCTACCCAGCGCAATCCAGGTACGTAGCCTTTGCCCAACAGTGAGATGAATACCTCTACCAGTGTCACTACCGCTAAGAGGACCAGTCCTTTATATACTTTTTTGATACTCTCTTCGTAACTCAGATGATCCGACATGATTATATAAGCTGTTATTCGTTTGTAAATAGAATATTAAAAGGGTCGTGCATACTTACAGGAGATAAAACACAAGAAATACAAAAACCCAGACAAGGTCTACGAAGTGCCAGTATAACCCGATTTTTTCGACCATTTCGTAACCATTCTTCCGTTGTGCATAAACACCGCTACCGACGTTGATGGCAATAATAATCAAGAATAGTACTCCCGAAAATACGTGGAATCCATGGAATCCGGTAATAAAGAAGAACAGGGCACCAAAGGCTTTGGGGCCAAAATCTTCCGTTTGAACCTGACCTGCCTGCGGGCCGCTAGTTACCTTAAATTTGCGGTGAATAAAGTTGTTTTCATCCACAAAATAGCCGGCATGATCTCCCTGAGAATAATCGTGTTCAGCATGATCACCACCGTGATCTTCACCTTCACCGTGACCACCGGCAGTACCGGCTTTATGCATAAGGTAAGAATCTCCTTCTTCGAACATTTCGTCGGTTTCATTACCATCGGCATCGAGGTAGACGCCTTCCGCGGTGTGCGTTCCGAAAGGGTTCGTAGTTACGCTCATGTGCTCTGTAGCAATCAGGTTGGTCCACTCCCAGGCTTGGCAACTGAGGAAGCCAAGTCCTCCCAGAATAGTCAAAACCATCCAGAAGAGTACACCGCGCTTATTTTCCCGATGCCCTTCCTGCACCCCCCGCACCATAGTTACGGAGCTAATGATCAGCAGAAATGACATAATCGTAACGAAAATCAAAGGAGCATCATGGACGCCGAAGGGAGCCGTTGAGAATACGAAATCCGGCACCGGCCAGGTGGGTGAGCTAAAGCGCAAGGCACCGTAAGCAATCAGAAAGCCGGCAAAGGTAAATGCATCTGATAGCAGAAAGTACCACATCATCAGTTTTCCATAACTCGCCTTAAACGGGGCTCTACCACCGGACCAGTCGCTTCCTTGTTCTCCCTGAACGTCGTGTTCCAGTACTGTGTCAGTTGTCGCCATTCGTGTATGTCTTTAAATTGTTTGTTTATATGCGATCAAGATTGCTGCATCACAAAGAAGACCAGCAAATAAATCCAGAGCAAATCTACAAAATGCCAGTATATTAAAGTCATTTCGAGACGTAGTTTTCTGCGCCGTGTTAACTTAAACGGTAATCCAAAGGCATGAATTAGCGCTACAGACAAGGCAGCAATGCCTCCCAGCACGTGCGCAGCGTGGACGCCGGAAATAACATAAACAAAAGAACTCGATGGATTGGTACGCAAACCGGCACCTATGGCCGTAAGCGCCTGCCACCCTTCCCATTGCAGCACAACAAAGCCGAATCCAAGCAAGGTAGCCAGGATTAAAAGTACTTTGTAGGGCACTTCGCTCTTGCGTTTGAACGCAATGTAGCTCCCGTGCAGGGCAATACTACTGGCAATTAATACGCCTGTGCTTATGTAAAACATATTAGGCAGCTGGAACTCCAGCCAGTTGCCCGAGGCTTTGCGCACAATATAGGCACTCGTAAAGGCAGCAAACATCATTACGATACTCGCACACGCCACTAAAAGCGTAAATTTTTTAGGGTGGAATCGACTTCTATTATATCCTCCTGTACTTACAGCCACACTCATATATTTATTATCTATATTTTATCAAAAAAGAACATCAGCAAGCTTCCCGGAATGTACAGGAAGGAGTAAAACATTAGTTGTAAAGCCGATGCTCTATCATTTTTACGGTAAAAAATCCAACTGAAAATGGCATAACCAACCGTCAGGGTCAGTACACCTACCAGCGACCAGAACCCGGTAGTGCCCAGGTAATAGGGCAACACAACAATGGGCAACAATAGCAACGCGTATAAAAAGGATTGCAGGCCCGTATTCCGATCCCGTTTTCCATCTTGCGTCGGTAACAGTTTGTAGCCGGCTCGCTGATAATCGTCAAAACCCAACCATCCGATCGACCAGAAGTGAGGAAACTGCCAGAAAAATTGCAAGGCAAACAAACTCAATCCTAGTGACGTAACGGCTCCTTCGGCGGCAACAGCACCGATCAGGGTAGGTAAAGCACCGGGAACGGCCCCCACCACCACGGCAATCGGTGAGATACGCTTAAGCGGTGTATATAAAAAAGCGTACGTTACCAGGGCTAATGTTCCAAAAAAGGAGGCCCACAGATTGAATAATGCCAGTAGCATGATCCCCACCAAACTCATCAACCCAGCAGCCAGTACAGCTTCACTACTTTTCATACGGCCAGCCGCCAGGGGCCGGTTCGCGGTGCGCTGCATCAAGCTGTCATAGTCGCGTTCCAGCACCTGATTTAAGGTATTCGCAGCTCCCGTGACCAAAAATCCACCCAATGACAGGGCGATTACCGGCCACCATTCCAGACTTCCGCCCAAGGCAATAAGATAAGCCATGACGGAAGAAAAGACAACGGTCAGCGAAAGACGTAGCTTTACCAGGAGCTTATAGTCCTGCAATTTACGTCCAAAGCTACTAATCATCTGTTCTGTTCTGCTCTGTACCGACACCTTCTATTTTTTTGAAAAAATGAGGTACAAAAGCGATTTGCTTTTGTACGGGTAGAACAAAGGAGGCAATTGGTGTTCCCAATTACCTCCTTCGAACTGTATTTTATGCATTCATTTGTAATACACGATTCAACCGGAGGCTAGTGACTATCCACTTCGCCCTCGGCCAGAGGTTGAACCTGTGGAATATAGTCTTTACCATCCTTTCCATAATCATATGCCCAGCGCTGAACTGTAGGGATTTTTCCCGGCCAGTTACCGTGGATACGCTCAATTGGCGTTGTCCACTCCAGGGTGTTGGCATCGTATGGATTTTTGGTAGTCATCTTCTTACCTTTCCAGATGCTGTAGAAGAAATTGATCACAAAGATCAACTGTACAGCAAACGTGATAATCGCCCCAATCGTGATCAGTTTGTTCATATCATCAAAGTGAGAGAACGCCTGGAATGAATCAAAGCGATAATAGCGCCGTGGCACTCCGGCCATACCCAGGTAGTGCATAGGCCAAAAGATTACGTACGCACCAATCATGGTACCCCAAAAGTGAATATTACCCAGCGTATTATTCATGAAGCGACCGTACATCTTTGGGAACCAGTGGTAGATCCCGGCGTACATTCCGAAGAAGGCAGCAACCCCCATAACAATGTGGAAGTGAGCCACTACGAAATATGTATCGTGCAATTGAATATCAATAGCCGAGTTCCCCAGAAAGATACCAGTTAGTCCACCAGAAATGAACATGGAGACGAAACCAATCCCGAACAAACTCGCTGGATTAAACCGTATGTTTCCTCCATAAAGCGTCGCAATCCAGTTAAACACTTTTACCGCAGAAGGTACCGCGATAATCAGCGTAAAGATTACGAAGAAGTTAGAGATAAATGGATTCACCCCTGACATAAACATGTGGTGTGCCCACACGATGAATGACAGGAAAGCAATAGCTAACATGGAATAAACCATAGCTTTGTAGCCAAAGATTGGCTTACGTGAATTGATGGAAAGTACTTCCGAAACAATACCCATGGCAGGCAGAATAATAATATATACCTCAGGGTGTCCCAGGAACCAAAACAAGTGTTGGTAAAGTATAGGAGAACCACCAACGTGATCCAGTGCCTGACCACCAATGTAAATCTCACTGAGGAAAAAGCTTGTACCCAATCCACGATCACACATAATCAGGAAGAACGCAGATACCAGTACGGGGAATGACAACAAACCAATAATGGCCGTAATGAAGAACGCCCAGATGGTTAATGGCATACGCCACATACTCATTCCCTTCGTGCGCAGGTTAAGTACGGTAGTAATATAGTTTATTCCCCCCAGCAATACAGAAACCACAAAGAATACCAGGGAAATAGCCCACATAGTCATCCCCGCTCCTGATCCTGTCGATGCTTGCGGCAACACACTCAGCGGCGGATAGGCTGTCCATCCTCCCATAAAAGGCCCTGTGCTTAGGAAAAGAGAGGCGAACATTACCACACCAGCTAAAAAGAAAAACCAGTACGATAACATGTTGAGAAGCGGTGAAGCCATATCGCGCGCCCCGACCTGCAATGGAATCAATAAATTGGAGAACGTACCACTTAAACCGGCCGTTAGTACGAAGAAAACCAGGATTGTACCGTGCATAGTTACCAGTGCATAGTAAAAATCCGGATCAAGTGTACCAATACCTGCGTCATTTACCGTGATCCATTTACCCAATGCGGGTTTCAACCATGCCAGGCTTTCTTCGGGAAAACCTAACTGTAATCGAAAAACCAGTGACATCAAGCCACCAATGATCGCCCAAATCATCCCGGTAATTAGGAACTGCTTGGCAATCATCTTGTGATCCTGGCTGAAGATGTATTTCGTTACAAAATTTGACTGATACTTGTCGCCGTGATGATGATCGTGAAAATGATCATCATACCCCAGCTCTTGTATCAGCATTTCATCGTCGTACGTTGGTGTTTGAGTTGCTACATTAGCCATTACGCCAGAGGTTTTATATAATTTTTTGTCAATTCAGTGTTCTGTAGAAGGCAATATACAAAGGACCGTTCATATATCCGTGGTACAAATTACCTCCGTTAGTTGTTTTGTGTGCAATTGTATGATTAATTACAGTGCACCGGATAAAACGCGGAACTCGGTGCGGCGATTAGCCTCCCGACCAGCTTCGGTTTCATTAGATTCCAGTGGTTGAGTTGCACCGTACCCTTTTGCCACTAAACGATTAGCGGCAATTCCTTTATCCACAAGGTATTTTTTCACCGCTTCGGCACGCTCTTGTGCCAGCGTCTGATTTCTTTCCTCGCTTCCAGTATCGTCGGTATGCCCTGCCAGTTCAACTCTTAAATCAGTATTGTTGTTCAACGCTTCCGCAACATAGTCGAGTTCGTAGCGAGAAATACTCAACAACTCAGCTGAGCCCGTCTCGAAATTAACGTATTGAAGCTCAATAGCGCGGCTCTCAGCTTCACCGGAAATGATCTCATCCAATTTACTATTAAATTCTTCACGACGCTCTTCTATCTCGAAATCGAACAGTCGATTCGTCCAGGGATCGTTAGATGTTCCCCGAATCGTAGACATATAGTACGAAGACTGTGAGGCTTTCCAAGATTCATATTCATCCTGGGAAACAATTCGCACCGGCATGCGCATGGAGTAGTGGCCGCGGCCACAAAGCTCAGCGCAAGCCAACTCATAATTAAAGTTTTCCCACAGCATACCCAGCTCCGCGTCATCCGGATCAGCCAGGACATTATATTCTGGATAATTGCGCAATTGTTGGCGGAACTCTTCTGTAGTCTTCGTGGGCGTAAACACAAAATAAGTTGGAATACCAGGCACTGCATCCATTTTTACACGGAAGTGTGGTAGATAAAAGTTGTGCAATACGTCTTTTGACGTAATCCGTACCCGTACTTTCTGACCTACAGGCAGAACAATTTCAGTCGGCTGGAAATCATCGAGGTTCTTTTCATCTTCCCAATTTTGGCCCAAAGGATTAGTACCAGAAATCAGTTTGTAGTTCTTCTCTCCCAGTTTTCCATCTTCGCCCGGGTAGCGAACTGACCAGCCAAATTGAAAGCCGGTAGCCTCAATTTCCAGAACTTCTTCGTCGGGTCCCACATCAGCCATAACTTCGTTCCAAACATCAAGACCTCCCATAACCAAAAATGCCATGACAATGGCCGGAATAACCGTCCATACGATCTCAAGTTTATTATCGTGCGGAATGTAACGGGCTACCTGCCCTTTACGTGCCCGATATTTGTACGCAAACCAGAAAAGAAGAATATGCGTGATGACAAAAACGATTCCGGTGAAAAACAGTGTAATCTGAAAGATGCGATCAATTGATGCGCCGTGTTCAGATGCGGATTCCATCGGGCCAAATCCCAGCATATAATTACGATAGTAGATGGCGGAAATTACTCCACCCACCAGGAAAAGGACCAGAAAAACAAGCATGTAGTTGGACTGACGACGATTCGACAGATCCTGCATTTCTTCTTCTCCACGGATTTTACCAGCCAACTCGGTAACCTTACCAATTTGCACGGCAATAATCCCGATGAGGATGATGCTTATGATTGCGAGTAATGCGGTCATTATTTCTGTTTAATTTTTTTCTTAATTCTTATCACCAAAAATACAAGCTAAGGCACCTATTTGCTTACTCGATAAGCAATACGTCGCCTTATTTAGAATCAGTCTATATAAGGCCATACGTGGTGATGCGACGCTTCGCCCACGTATGGGTCATTTTTCGGTACCAGTGGAGCTTTACTCAACGTGTTGAAGAACACGTAAAGGAAGCCTGCCAGGAATCCAAGCATAGTACCAAACTCTAACAACCCAGGGATGGTAAAGCCCATAGCAAAACCAACACTATGTGCTGCTGCTTCTCCAGCGTGTTCTCCGGCATGATGTGCTGCTTCCATTGCCGTATGGCGTGCGCCCGGCTTAATCATCAGGAAGAAATCGAGCCAGTGCCCGATAAAAATGAGTAAGGACGCGGTAAACATCGTACCGTATTTACGCTTCGTATCATTACGCATCAAAACAAAGAAGGGCAAGACAAAGTTGAGTGCCAGGTTAGCATAAAAGAGTACCGGATAGTGCTGCATACGCTCCTGGAAATACACTGTTTCCTCCCCCACGTTTGCGTACCAAATCAGCATGTACTGAGAGAACCACAGGTATGTCCAAAACACACTAAAGCCAAACAGGAATTTACCCAAATCATGAAAGTGATCAGCAGTGATGTTCTGGAAATACCCCTTACTCTTGAGGTAAATCATCACCAGAATAGTCAAAGCCATTGCACCTACGAACCAACTCGCTCCAGCGTACCAGGCGAAAAGCGTACTGTACCAGTGAGCGTCGATAGACATCACCCACTGCCAGATAACTGCCGCGCTGGAAAAGCCGGCAATCGGCAGAAAAGCAGCCGTCCAGATACGCGTCTTGCGGTGATGCTTATAATCATCGCCCATGCCTTTACCTTCTTCATCTTCAGCTAAAGACAAAGAGCGGATTTTGCGATAGAAGAAGATCCAAATACCGACAATGATCAACGTACCGAATGTATACCAGTACTTATTCAAAAAGCCTTTTTTGCCTTTTAGGATGGGATCGTTCGCAACTTCTTCGACATCGCTCCAGTGATAGAGGTGATGAAAATGTCCCCATATCCCGGCCACCACTAGCAGTAAGAGTAACAGGCCCGGAATCATGAAGGAAGAAAAAGCTTCCCAGACGCGTTTCATATTCACATACCATCCTGCCCAGGCGGTAGTAAATACAGCGATGATAAATAAAGACATGAAAGCAATTCCGGTAAAGTATACCGTGTTATGTAGATAATTGGTCCAGAAACGGGTATGAAAAGGTACCTGACTGTCGAAGAACGAAATTCCCAGGCAAAGCAGTCCCAGGATCATAAACCCGATTAGGACAGTTTTTTGTCGAGCCTCAAATGTGAATTGGTTCATTTGTATGCTAATTGTTTGTTTTCTGCTAATTGATAAATTCTACCACCAGCCTAATTAGTGATCACCGCCATGGCTGTCATTGCCTGTCCCGTTAGTCGCCGGTGCCGCCGCAGTGGGCGCCATTTCGGCATCTGAAACATTATCGGCCATCATTTCCATTTGTGAAGCGGGTGTACCAAAGGCTGGATTAAGCGTATTGGCATCTTCACTGTACTCTTCACCCAGTTCTTTTGCCTGCAAAGCACGAATCCAGTGAATCACCTGCCAGCGTTCCTCGTAAGAGATTTTATCTTTGTACGATCCCATTACGTTTTTTCCATACATGATGGAATGGTAATACCGTCCATTGGAAGCATTTACGAACTCTTCCAGTAAAAAATTGGCCGGTGCTGCCGGGTATTTGGCATTTGGATTGTCATCAGCTACCAGGTAGCCAAGACCATTACCAGCTTCCCCATGGCAGATGCCACAAAAGGTGTTGTACAGTTCTTCTCCACGCTCCAGCCCTGCGGCGGTAATGGGAAAAGGATTATCAATAATCTCTGCCGTAGCCCGCAGGCGCTCATCTTCCGTATCATCGTAATAGTACGGCACATTACCGTTAACAGGAACGGAGATGGCATTCACTGAATTTTCACCGTTGAGCATTTCCATCACATCGTCGCGCTGTTCGGCATCAGCAAAAAATGTACCCGCGTAGCCGCGAGGTACTGTGCCGTCTACCGGTTTCTTTGGATTAGACAGCTCTTTAAGGCGAAATACCGAAGCATCATCCCAGGTGTTAAGGCCATAGTATGAATATACGTTAGCCTCGTAAGCAACGGAGTGCCCCATATCCGGCATGTACTCGTTCCCCGGATCGTTGCCATCGGCCGGTGAACAAGCGTTCAGGATCAGCACAGCGGCAAGAGTGAATATGAAATATTTGAATTGTTGCATTATCCTTTATTTTCTTCTAATTGATCATCAGATGCCTGAAGGCCATCCTCATCAAATGTTTTTGCTATCTACTTCTGATGCACCGGTAGTGCTGAAGAAAGAGCGCAGCTTGTCGGCTTCATCCTCCGTTACGTTGGTAGTGTCGAAGGCCACACAGAACTTATCATCCGTAATGCGGTCATCGAGCGTGGGATTCATTACCCCGGGGCCCATACCACAAATGGTATAGAACGTTACCACCATACCTACCGCTGCGAATAGTACCGTCAACTCAAAGGTGATCGGAATGAAAGCAGGGGCTGAAAAGTAAGGCTTTCCACCAAAAATAATCGGCCAATCCCGGGTGAATACCCAGGTCATAAACCCAAACCCAAGTAGGGCTCCAATGGCGCCGTATATAAATCCACTGACGTGTAGGCGGCTTTCCGTTAAACCCATGGCATTATCCAGACCGTGCACGGGAAACGGAGTAAAAACATCCCAAATGTCAAGGTGCTGGGCACGTGCCTCACGGATGGCCTTGAGCATCACCTCCTCGTCGTCGTACAACCCGTACAGCACTTCTTTATTATACTTTTTCATGGTGTCTTGAATGTTTTTTGTCGTTTATGATTGCTGTGCATCAGTAGTAGCTGCCTCGGCCTTGCGCCGAGCTACTTCCGGACCTACATACTGATCACCACCATCCTTCAGGATAGACTTAATCTCCGCAATAGCCACTACCGGAGCGACGCGCGTGAAGATCAGGAAGAGGGTAAAGAACAAGCCGATTGTTCCGATAAAAAGCCCTACCTCAACCCAGGTTGGCGTGTAGTACGACCAGCTCGAAGGCAGATAATCACGAGCCAGCGTGGTAGAAATAATCACAAAGCGCTCAAACCACATTCCGATGTTCACAAAGATGGACATCACGAAGGTGACAAAAACACTCCGGCGCAGTTTTTTCCACCAGAAAATCTGCGGAGAAAGCACGTTACACGACATCATACCGATATACGACCAATAATAAGGCCCAAGAACGCGATTGTAGAAAGCAAATTGCTCATAGATATAGCCGGAATACCAAGCGATGAACAATTCCGTAAGGTAGGCTACCCCTACGATAGTACCTGTTGCCAGGATTACTTTGTTCATACTTTCAATATGCTCCAGCGTAATATAGTCTTGAAGATTCAGCACCTTTCGGGTAATGAGCATCAGTGTTTGTACCATTGCGAATCCGGAGAAGATCGCTCCTGCCACAAAATACGGCGGGAAAATCGTCGTGTGCCAGCCGGGAATGACCGAGGTAGCGAAGTCAAAGGATACGATCGTGTGTACAGAAAGTACCAGAGGTGTTGCTAATCCGGCAAGGATCAGGGAAAGCGACTCCCAGCGCTGCCAGTGCTTAGCTGATCCGGTCCAGCCAAAAGACAGGACGTTATAGACCCGGCGACGAATACCCTTTGCCCGGTCGCGAACCGTAGCGAAATCAGGTACCAACCCCGTATACCAGAATACCAGGGATACGGTAAAGTACGTGGAAATCGCAAATACGTCCCACAACAGCGGGGAGTTAAAGTTTACCCATAACGGGCCGCGGGTATTGGGGTACGGAAAAATGAAGAAAGCCAGCCATAATCGCCCCATGTGAATTAACGGGAATTGCCCCGCACACATAACAGCGAAAATAGTCATGGCCTCAGCAGCCCGGTTTACCCCCGTACGCCATTTCTGACGGAACAGGAGCAAAATAG
>Ga0102940_1000364_pt1 | contig 31312 bp, 24 predicted proteins | sample SalPonR2_C_D1_MG_FD_78215 | JGI IMG/M metagenome (GOLD analysis project Ga0102940, IMG submission 78215) | Salt pond soil microbial communities from South San Francisco under conditions of wetland restoration - Salt Pond MetaG R2_C_D1_MG | ecosystem: Environmental > Aquatic > Marine > Intertidal... | reverse complement strand
CCAGGGCGGCAGCCAGGGTGAGAAGGTCTGCAGAAATGGTCACAGGCAGGTTCAGTACATGGTCAATGACCGTTATCTTGAGCTGGTCTTCTTCCACCACGACTTCCGGCTTGTTATCTACATCGAACCGGATGAATATCACCCCTTTTTCTCTGGCTTCTTTATAAAGCAGCTCGCGTTCTCCATAGGTTCTGATATCCCGGTAAAGAATAAACACATCCATTTCAGGATTCTTGTCTTTCAATGCAATGGCGTTATCCACGGAATGGGTGCAGCATACCCGGGAGCAGTAGGGACGGTCCGGTTCTCTGGATCCCACACACTGGATGAATACCGCAGACTGCACCGCATCCAGTTTTGGATCGTTTTCCCTGAACATTCTGTCCAGGTCCAGGGTTCTGATGATTCTGTCGTCCTTGCCAAAACTGTATTCAAAGGGTTCAAGCGCCTTTGCGCCAGTGGCCAGTACCGCCACCCCATGTTCCAGTGCCGTGGTTTTCCCGTCGGTTTTCAGCTGGGAGGTAAAGTTGCCCACAAATCCGTCCACCCCTTCCAGGGTGGTGTTTGTATGGACAATTATCTTGTCGTTGGATGCAACCTCCTGAATCAGGACATCCAGTTCTTTTTGTACATCTTCTCCCTGGGCTGTTTTCCACAGCTTCAGGGCTTCGCCCCCCAGGCAGTCCTTTTTTTCGATGATATGGGTGTCATATCCCTGGGATGCCAGACTTCTGGCAGCTGTCATGCCGGCCAGGCCGCCGCCCACCACCATGACCGAGGCATTGACATTGATCTTTTCCTCTTTCAGGGGCTGGGCCAGGGCCGCTTTGGCAACCGCCATCCGCACCAGATCCTTGGCCTTTTCACTGGCAATGTCGGGATTGTTCTTGTGAACCCAGGAGTTGTGGTTCCGGATGTTGGTCATCTCAAACAGGTATTTGTTCAATCCCGCGTTTTTCAGGGTTTCCTGGAACAGCGGCTCATGGGTCTTGGGGGTGCAGGCGGCCACCACAATGCGGTTGAGACCTTTATCCCTGATGATTTCCACCATTTTGTCCTGGGCATCCTGGCTGCATGCATAGGTGGTTTCTTCCGCCACGGTAACATAGGGCAGGGTGGCGGCGTATTCCGTGACACTGGGACAGTCCACCACGCCGGCAATATTGGAGCCGCAGTCGCAGACAAACACCCCGATACTGGGTCTGTCCCCCACCACATTGGTTTCCGGCACCGCCGGGATCTCTTTTGTCAGGGTGTTGCGGACCTCAGCCAGGGCATCACCGGCAGCCGAAGCGGCTGCAGAGGCATCCAGAACCGATTCCGGAATATCTTTGGGATTGTTGAACACGCCTGATACATAGATGCCGTCTCTGGATGTGGCCACCGGTTCAAAAGAGGCTGTTTTGGCAAATCCGCTCTCCGTGAGGTCGATGCCGAGTTTTCCGGCCAGATCCCGGGTTTCCTGTGAGATCTCAAGACCTACGGACAACACGATCATATCATAGGTATCTTTGATGATCTGCCCCATCTCATCCACATACTGGATAAACAGATCCCCTGTTTCCGGGTCTTCGGTGACCGAATGCACCCGGGACCGGATAAAGTTGATGCCGTGTTTGTCTTTGGCGTTTTCGTAGTATTTTTCAAACTCCTTGCCAGGGGTGCGCATATCCATGAAAAAGATGGAACAGTCCAGATCATTGCCGGCATGCTCCTTGGCAATGATGGCCTCTTTTACCGCATACATGCAGCACACTGATGAACAATAGGGGTTGTCGCATTTGTTGACATCCCGGGACCCCACGCACTGGAACCAGGCGATCTTTTTGGGATCTTTGCGCTTTTGGGCCAAAAGTTTGTCTTTTTTCTTCTTGGGTTGGGCCGGCAGTTTGGGAAAGGTGGTCACATGGCCCATGGTGGGGCCGGTGGCGGACAGAATCCGTTCAAATTCCATGGAGGTAACCACGTTGGCAAAATTGGCATACTGGTAATTGTCAAATTTCGAGGGATCAAACGGTTTGAAACCCGGGGCCAAAATGACGGACCCGGCACCAATGGTCAAGATTTCCTCTGTCATGGTGTAATCGATGGCATCCGCCGGACAGACCTCTTCACAGGTGCCGCATTTGTCTTTGGTCAGTTTCAGACAGACATTTGGATTGATGGCATATTTCAAAGGCACTGCCTGGGGGTATTCCACGTAAATGGCAGTTTGCGGTGTAAGATCTGCATTGTATTTGTCATCGAATTTGCCCGGACATTTTTCTGTACAGGCCCCGCAGGCAATACAGCGGTCTTCTCTGACATAACGGGGTTTTTTCAAGATTTCAACGGTAAAATTGCCTTTTTCACCGGTGATGTTTTTGACTTCAGAAAGGGTTAACAGTTCTATGTTTAAATGCCGGCCGACCTCGACCAGTGTGGGTGAGATAATTCACATGGCACAGTCATTGGTTGGAAAGGTCTTGTCCAGCTGGGCCATGACACCGCCGATGGAGGGTCCTTTTTCCACCAGATAAACATAAAATCCGGAGTTCGCAAGATCCAGGGCCGACAGCATGCCGGAAATTCCGCCACCTATCACCACCACAGATCCGGTTTTTTTTGATTCCATTGTTTGCTCTCCTTTGGTTCATAAAACAATTACAGCCCAATCTTACATTTTACAATCGCTGTTATTTTCACATCCATAAAGTTGGCACCCGTAACTTGGTGCTTTTTAATTAATTGCCATTAATTAAAAGACTATGTTATAAAACCATCTGCCAAATAATGTCAACCATTATCGACCAAAACACAGAACCCGCTTTTGTCCATGGAAAAAATCATCACCATCTGCGGTCCTACAGGCATTGGTAAGACCGGTTTTGCCATTGCCCTGGCCAAATCATGCAACGCAGAAATCATCGGGGCCGATTCCATGCAGATATACAAATATATGGATATCGGCACAGCCAAGCCGGATGCCGCAGAACTGGCACAGGCCCCCCACCATCTGGTGGATTTTCTGGATCCCGCCCGGGATTTTAATGCCGGCCAATATGCACAAATGGCTGCGCAAAAAATCATTGACATCACCCGAAAAGGCCGGGTTCCCATCATTGCAGGGGGCACAGGCCTGTATATCCGGGCCCTTTTATACGGGCTGTTCCGCTCTAGCCCGGTGTGTGAAAAAACCCTGGCCCGTCTGACCCGGACGGCACAGGAAAAAGGCAGCGCATATCTGCACCAGCAGCTGCAGACATGTGATTTTGCTGCGGCGCAAAAAATTCATCCCCATGACAGTTTCCGTATCATCCGTGCGCTGGAAATTTTCCAGGCCACAGGAACCCCCATATCACAAATGCAAAAGGAGCACAATTCTAACGCTTCCCGATATAAGCGTCTGACCATTGGGCTTTTCATGGACCGCCACGCCTTGTATGAACGGATAAATTTGCGGGTGGATGCCATGATCCGGGAGGGCCTTCTGGCAGAAGTAAAGAATCTGGTCGAAAAAGGGTATTCTTTGGATCTCAAATCCATGCAGTCCATTGGATACCGCCATATGGGATGGTTTCTCAAAAACGAGCTGGATTTTGACCGGGCCGTCAGTCTGCTCAAACGCGATACCCGGCGGTATGCCAAACGCCAGTTCACCTGGTTCAGAAAAGAGCCCGGCATTATCTGGCTGAAACCCTCACAGATTGCCAGGGCCAAAACCCTGGCAAAAGAATTTTTGACATGAGATGAATTTTTCCATATAGTTCATCCATACCAATAATACCATGCCCTGGCGGGAACAACCCAAAAATGAAAGCCGGCAGCTCGTAGCTGTTAGCCGGTAGAGTTGCCAGCAGTAAAAAGTTTGCAATTGTTTTTTGGAACCTGCTGACCCATAACCGAAGGCTTTCATCTAAACCCTGACCTTCAGAGACTTCATATGACAGTGAAACATGATTTGATTTTCCGCAGCATTGTCTGGTTTACTTCTGTTTTTTTTCTGGCCGCCCTGTGGGGATGTGCCCCCAAAACCGTTCACAAACCCAAAGATGCGCCCCTGGCACCAAAAGCGCACGCCCCTGATCCGGATGAGACAAAAAAACAGACAGCTGCCCTGGTGGACATGCTGCTGGATGAAGCAAAAAAATTCATGGCACAAGGTGAGGTTAAACAGGCGTTTCTCACCTACAACCGGGCCATGTCCCAGCAACCCGATGACCCGCAGAAAAACAGGATTCTGTCAAAGGTTGAACAGCTACTGGCCAAGACAGATCCCCGCCTGATCGAAGAACTATTGGCCATTTCAAACCTGGCAATCCCTGAAGCATTAATGCTCTATCGGCTGGGGGTGAACCATAGCGCCGCCCAAAACTATGATGCAGCACTGGCAGCCTTGACACGGTTTGTGGACACCTATCCCGGCCATACCCATGCGGCAGATGCACAAGATTTGATAGCGCTCATCAGACAGACCACATTTAAAAAGGATACCATCGGGTGCCTGCTGCCCCTCTCGGGAAAATACGCCATTTTCGGTCAAAAAGCCCTGAAGGGCATTCAGATGGCGGTTCAGGATCTCTCACGCTCCCATGATCGCAAGTTTACCATCATTGTCAAAGATACCCGGTCTGATCCCCAGCGGGCGGCAGACTGTGTGGATGAGCTGAATCAGGCACATGTCATGGGCATCATCGGCCCGCTCCTGGCAGTGGAAACCGCCGGGGAAAGGGCCCAGGATTTGCAGATCCCTTTGATCGCCCTGACCCAGAAAGCCGACTTTCCCCTGGCAGGGGCGTATCTGTTTTCCAATTTTATCACCCCCCAAATGCAGGTGGAGACCCTGGCTGCCTATGTGTTTAAAAGACTGAGACTGTTGAAGGTGGCAGTGCTGTATCCTGATGAACGGTATGGTGAACTGCATATGCAGCTTTTTGAAGAGATGGTGGATGCATATAACGGACAGATGGTGGCTGTGCAGGCCTATGACGGCAGCAAAACAGACTTTGCTGTCCCCATCCAGAAGCTGATAGAAGAAGCCTCTCCCTATGCAGAAACAGACTACCCGGTTATAACAGCATCCCATTCCGGTACAACAACTGTATCAGGTGTCCAGGACCGGGAAGGGGACACAGATCCTGACCAGGCCGAAAAAAAGGGTATCGGGTTTGATGCCCTGTTCATTCCGGATGCTGTCTCCCGCATAAACCTGATGCTTCCCCAGCTGGCTTTTAACGATGCCACAGGTATGGTGCTGCTGGGCACCAATCTCTGGCACCAGCAAAACCTGCTGGATGAAACAAAGGGGTATAACCGGAACACCGTAATCACAGACGGGTATTTCGGCAAAAGCACAAAACCAGCCACGGCCCGGTTTGACAAAGCCTTCACTGATCTGTATGGCGCGTCACCGGGATTTTTGGAAGCCGTTTCCTATGATACGGTGCAGATCCTTTTCAAAACAGCCATGGGCCCTGATATCGATTCCCACCAGCTGCTGAAGGATGCCCTGATACAGGGCCGCCTGTTTGAAGGGGTCACCGGCACCACCATTTTTGACAAAACCGGTGCCGCCCGCAAGGAACTGTTCTTGATCACCATAAAAAACAACCAATTCACGGAAATCAGGCCATAAAAGGCTGTTTCTAAAAGCTAACAGCTAAGAGCTGACAGCTTTCATGTGCTTGACCGGGCATGGGGGTTACCTGAAATAAGCATCCTGGCCGGTGGCCTCCAGCACGGACTGCCACAGCCTGCCGTTGGGGTCCAGCCTTTTCTGCCGGCCGGCAGAGGCTTCCATGGGCACATGCACATAATGGTTGTTCCAGAAACTGACCAGCAGCTTGGTCTTGCCTGCCATGCCCGCATGCACCGCATCCCTTCCCAGCAGCCCGCAGAATACACTGTCATTGGCGTTGGCAGCAAGGCTCCTGATGATATAGGCAGGATCGATGTATTTCAGGGAAATGGGAATGTTTTTGTCTGCAAACCACTGGGTGATCCTGTCCTTGAGAAACAGACCAATGTCCTGGAGCACAATGTTTCCTGAGGCATCGTATTTTTCTTCTGTATCCTCAAAAAAATTCTGGCCCGCTCCCTCCGCCACGATCACCACGGCATGCTTTCTGGTCTTGATACGGTTTTCCAGGGCCTGGAGAAAGCCGGTTTGGCCGGAAAGATCAATATCCACTTCCGGAATCAGCACAAAATTGCCATCCTGCTGGGCAAGGGCAGCTGTGGCCGCAAGAAAGCCTGAATGCCGTCCCATGAGCTTGATCAGCCCGATGCCGTTGGGATAGGCCTCAGATTCATTGTGGGCCCCTTTGATGGCCAGAGTGGCCACATCCACGGCCGAATCAAAACCAAAGGACCGGGAAACCAGAAAAATATCATTGTCAATGGTTTTGGGAATTGCCACCACAGAGATTTTCAGGCCCCGGTTTTCAATTTCATCGGCGATCTTCTTGGAAGCCATAAGGGTGCCATCACCACCCACCATAAACAGAATGCCCACACTCATCCGCTCCAGGCAGTCCACCACCACCCCGATATCCTGGCTGCCCCGGGAAGAGCCCAGGATGGTGCCGCCCATGTCCTGGATGCCGGATACAGCAGCCGGGGTCAGGTCCATGACATCGTGTTCATATTCCGGCACAAATCCCTGGAGCCCGTGGCGGATCCCGTAGATGGTTTTAACATTATAAATATGATACAGTTCCAGTACAACAGCCCGGATAATGTCGTTCAATCCGGGGCAGAGCCCGCCGCAGGTCACAATGGCGCATTTGAGCTTGCTGGGATCAAAATAGATCTTTTCTCTGGGTCCGGCCTGCTCAAAACTGAGCAGGGTCTGTTTGCCTTCGATAGCATCCTGCACATACTCGCTCTGGACATCCACAATGATGCGGGAGGTATCGGAAATAAAGCATTTTTCTTCCCTGCCCGAACTGACCCCCCGTTTTATGGGAGATGCAATGTTGGCTTTTCCGAGAACCGGTATTTTTGTGCACAAATCTTGGGGTATCATTGGCTGCCTCCGTTGAATGTAAAAGATCCTTTGCCAAGAATGTCATGCAGGTGCAACAGCCCTTCCAGACGTCCTGCGGCATCCACAATGGGCAGTACGGTTATTTCATATTTTTCCATGAGGTTCAACGCGTCATACAGATAGGATGACACCCCCAGGGTGTGGGGGTTTTCTGTCATGATACTGGTCACCTTCATCTGTGCAAAATCCGAGATGCCGGTGGCAATGGCATGCCTGATATCACCGTCTGTAATGATGCCCAGCACCTGGTTGTCCCTGTTGAGCACCAGCACAGCCCCCAGACTGAACCGGTCCATGGTATCAAGGGCGGCTGCCATGGTGTCATCTTCAAAAGCAATGGGTGCCCGGGCCGACTTAAACATGATCTCCCCCACCTGGCAGGCGAGCCGCTGGCCTAAGGCCCCGCCCGGATGGGACCGCATGAAATCGCTTTTTTTGAACTTTTTCTTTTCAATGAGCACAATGGCCAGGGCATCTCCCATGGCCAGCTGGGCCGTGGTGCTGGAGGTGGGGGTCATGTTGAAGGGACAAGCCTCTTTTTCCACCCCGGTATCGATCACCAGATCACAGAATCCCGCCATGGTGGAGGCGGGATTTCCGGTAAACCCTGCCAGGCGGCAGCCGATATCCCGGATCACCGGGAGCAGCTGGTTGAGTTCACTGGTTTCTCCGCTGTTGGAAATGGCGATGAACACATCATGGGGGCTTACCATGCCAAGATCCCCATGCACCGCCTCCACCGGGTGCAGAAACATGGCATTGGTACCGGTACTGCTCAGGGTGGCGGCAATTTTCCGGCCGATAAGGCCGGATTTACCGATCCCGGAAACAATCACCCGGCCGGGGGAGGCACAGATATCCTGGACAAGGGTTTCAAATGCAGCATCCAGTTTGGATGCCAGCCCCAAAATACTTTGGGCTTCTATGTGTAAAACGTCAATGGCTGTGGGAATAATCATGGTTTGCAATGTATATGGTTGTATTTAATGACAGCAGTTAAATCAAAATTATTCAGTATACACTTTTTGCAGGTATTTGCCCATAAAAAAATGTTTGGGTTTTCCAGTTCGAAAAAAACTATTATTGACACCATAATGATTTTTATGGTATTTGAGCAAGGTTTGCCGTATCAGGCAGGCGTATGCCGCAAAAAAACAGGCAATATCCGGAAAAAGACGTTTTTTGTTTTTTATAAATTACCCATTCAGAATTTAGGAATATTATCATGATTTGTACCACTGTAAGAGAAGGTGATGACTGCGTATTTATGACAGCCGGCGGCTGCAGCTATAATGAGGGCAATTGTCTGCCGGTTGTGGATGAGTGTACCGGATGCCAGAGAATTTCCGAGTACCCCACAGGCCTGTACTGCATTGCAGCACCGGATCCTTCTTTAAAATGGAAAAACGGCAGCTGCAATATTGCCACCCATATCAAGACCGTTGCTGCCGGTAAGAAGCAAAAAATAAACCCAATCAAAGCATCCAAGAGAAGATAGCTGATTTTTACTGACCGCATTTGTGAACTCTGTGGTTTTCTCTTTTGGAAAGCTGCAGGGTTTTTCATTTTATGGTACCGCCATGGGTGCGGCTGTTACTTTTCTTTTGACATTTCTATTGCCAAGGAATAGAACCCATGAACCCTATTGCACAGCAATTGAACACCACCATCTCCCAGGCCAATCCCCATATTTTCGACATGCTGTCAGATATGGGCAAAGCCCTTTTTTTTCCCAGGGGCATTTTAAGCCAGAGTGCAGAGGCCAAAGCCAAAGCCCATAGAATCAATGCCACCATCGGCATTGCAAAACAGGGGGGCAGCGTGCTGAGCCTGCCGTGTCTCACCCGGTACATCAAAGGCATTGCACCGGATGCCTACCTGCCCTATGCCCCGTCTTTCGGCATACCCGGACTGCGGCAACTATGGAAAACAAATCTGTTTCAAAAGAACCCCTCCCTGGAAGGTATTGCCGTGAGCCTGCCGGTGGTGACCTCGGGCATCACCCACGGTGTCAGCATCTTTTCTGATATGTGGGTGAACAAGGAAGATGTCATAGTGATGCCGGATATGATGTGGGGCAATTACAACATGACCTTTACGGTGCGCAACCATGCACAGATCGTACACTACAAAGCCTATGATGATGCATTGACCCGGTTCAATGTGGAGGATTTTGCATCCGTACTCCAGAAACAGGCTGCACAGACCGACAAAGTGGTGGTGATGCTCAATTTTCCCCACAACCCTTCCGGATATTCTTTGCACAAAACCGAGGCGGATCAGGTGGCTGCCATTCTCCTTGACACGGCACAAAACGGCACAAATGTGGTGGCTGTCTGTGATGATGCGTATTTTGGTTTGTTTTTCGAAGAGCAGACCAGCAAAGAGTCCTTGTTTGCAAAACTGGCCGGCAGGCACAAACGGCTTCTGGCCGTCAAACTGGACGGGGCCACAAAAGAGGACTATGTGTGGGGGCTCCGGCTGGGGTTTATCACCTATGGCCTGGCAGCCGACCATGACACCGAAGGCATCTACCAGGCCCTTGAACAAAAAACCGCCGGCTGCATCCGGGGCAATATTTCCAATGCCTCCCACCTGGGCCAGACCCTTCTGTTCAATGCCATGCAGGACCCTGATTACCATGCCCAGAAGCAGGAAAAATTCACTTTGCTCAAACAGCGGGCCGCCCTGATCAAAGAGACACTCAAGAACCCGGATTATGCATCCTATTTTGATGTGTATCCCTTTAATTCAGGGTATTTTATGTGTATCCGCCTCAAAGATGTCCATGCGGAAACTTTGCGCCTGCATCTGCTGGATGCATACGGTGTGGGGCTGATTGCCATAGGCGAGAAAAATATTCGGATCGCGTTTTCCTGTCTGGAAGAAAAAGAGGTGAAACCCTTGTTTGATATCATTGTCAGCGGCATAAAGGACCTTCGCACCGCCTGAACCACTGAAAGGACCTGAAAATATGGGATCACTTGATTTCAAAGTGGCCTTTAGATGGTTGTTCTATTTTGTACTCATCGGTCTGATCGCAGGGCTTGGTGCCATTGCCTTTCACTATCTGTGCGGCCTGGGCATGCACTATTTTTTGGATATGATGGCCGGGTACCGGCCGGATGCCCCTGCTGGAGAACATGCCCTGCTGCCGTCTACCAATACGCCGTTCAACCGCTGGATGCTGCTGATCCTCCCGGCCCTGGGCGGCATCGTGTCCGGCTGGCTGGTGTATACCTTTGCGCCGGAGGCGGAAGGCCACGGCACAGATGCTGCCATTGATTCCTATCACAACAAGGGCGGGATGATCCGGGGCAGGATTCCCATCATCAAAACCATTGCCTCCACCATCACCCTGACCACAGGGGGCTCCGGGGGCAGAGAGGGGCCCATTGCCCAGATCGGTTCCGGGTTTGGTTCCTTTTTGGCCACCCGGTTCAAACTGTCGGAAAGAGAGCGCCGCATCATGATGGCTGCCGGTATCGGTGCCGGGGTGGGCAGTATATTCCGGGCACCTTTGGCAGGGGCCCTTTTTGCCGCCGAAGTGTTGTACCGGGATCCGGATTTTGAATCAGAGGTCATCATTCCGGCCGGGATTTCTTCGGTGGTGGCATACTGCGTTTTCTGCCTGGTGTTCGGCTGGGGATCATTGTTCGATTCCCCGGGGTTCAAGTTCCAGAATCCTTTGGAGCTGGGACCCTATATCATACTGGCCGGGGTCCTGGTGGTGTTCGGCTATATCTATGTCAAGGTATTCTACGGTCTGGTGGCGTTTTTTCACAAACTCAAAGTGCCCAATCACATCAAACCAGCCATCGGCGGGCTGTGCACGGGCATTATCGGTTTTTTTCTGCCCTATACCCTGGCGTTCGGTTACGGCATGGCCCAGAATGCCATTTTCAACCAGGTGGCCATTCCCACCCTTATCGCCCTGGCCATCGGCAAAATTTTTACCACCTCTTTTTCCATCGGTTCCGGCGGCAGCGGCGGGGTATTCGGTCCTTCTGTTGTCATTGGCGGGGCATTGGGGGGGGCGGTGGGCAAAATATTTCACCTGCTGATTCCAACGGTGGTCACCAATCCCGGCGCATTTGTGATAGTGGGTATGGCCGGATTTTTCACCTCTGTTTCCAATACCCCTATTTCCACCATCATCTTTGTCAGTGAAATGACCAATTCCTACCACCTGCTGCTTCCCAGCCTGCTGGTGTGTTCTTTGTGCTATCTGTTGTCCCAGCGGTTCACCATCTTTGAAAACCAGGTGAAATCCCGGGTGGATTCCCCGGCCCATGCCGGGGAATTCATGATGGATATCCTCCAGACCATGAAGGTGGAAGACCTGGGGCATCTGATCAAAAAGGTGCAAAGTGTCAATGAAAACATGCCGTTTTCGGCATTCAAGTCCATTTTCCAGACCACCAAACAGCATTATTTTCCTGTCCAGAATCCCAAGGGGGAGTTTATCGGCATATTTTCCTCCAATGATATCCGGGAGGTGATCTTTACCATTCACATCGAGGACCTGGTGGTCATGAAAGATATCATGATCTCGGATCTGATCATCACCACCCCGGCCGAAGACCTGAACACAGTGCTGCACAAACTGACCCAGAAAAATATCGATGCCCTGCCCGTGGTGAACGAATACAACCACAAAGATTTGATCGGTTTGATCTACCGGCGGGACATCATTGCCCACTACAACCGACATGTACAGAAAATCAGGGAACCCGGGTCACGCCCGGAAGAAAAATCTTTCCAGACCCCTGTCAAAGAAAAACCTCAGGTATAGTTCACCTGTATTAAAAACAATCCCCTTGCCGGTGCAGTGGCACCTGCCAGGGACCGGTCCTTTGCCCACAGAATGGTTTGAAAATCCTGTACAGTGATTTTATGCCTGCCCGCATCCACCAGGGTGCCCACGATATTTCTCACCATGTTTTTTAAAAACCCATCTGCACAGATCCTGAAAACCAGGCGGTCCTGAACCTGCCGGTCCACCCGGGCCGCAAACACAGTGCGGACAGTGGAACGTCTTGGAGCACCTGTATTTTCAAAGGACTTGAAATCATGGGTGCCGCGTAACAGGGAACAGCACTGGTTCATGGCAGCGATATCCAGGGGGGCATGGACGTGCCAGACATAGTTCCTGCCCACAGCACAGGGAACCTCCCTGTTGAGAATATGGTAATGGTACTCCTTGGAAACCGCAGAAAACCGGGCGTGAAAATCATGGGCAACCCGGATGCATTCTCTCAGCACAATGGGATGCTTCATCAGACTGTTCACCCCTTTTTGCAGCACCCCGGGGTCCATATTTGTATCAGCACTAAAAGAGGCCACCTGGCCCCGGGCATGGACCCCGGCATCGGTCCGGCCGGAACCGGCCAGGAAGACAGGCTGGTTCAAGATGCGGGACAGCACCTGTTCCAGCTCCCCCTGGATGGTGGGTTTGTCTGCCTGGCGCTGCCATCCAGAAAAAGCGGTGCCGTCATATTCTATGGTCAGTTTAAAGGTCTGGATCATGGCCCGGGTCTGATCCGGATAACCGGGAGAACAGGTCATTGGCCCGGCTGATCTCAAGGGCCAGGCTGTGGGCGGTCTCGGTTCCCAGGATGCGGGTATAATTCTGATAAAAATCCCGGTATGCCCGGGCAATGGCAGGTTTCAGGTCATTGCCTTTGTCCGTGGAAAAGATGGCACTGGTTTTCCCGCAAGATTGCCTTTTCACCAGCTTTTTTTTTGCCAGCGCATCAATGAACCGGGTGATGGTGGAGGGGGTCAGCTGCAGGAGTTTCCCGAGTTTCTTGGGACTAATGCCCGGATTTTCATACAGAATCAATAACAAAGAGGCATGGGCAGGGGAGAGATGTAACGGCGCAAAGCTGGTTTCCGCCAGTTTCAGCATCTGCCGTGAAAATGCATTCACATTGAAAAACAGACAGCCTTCCAGAAAATGGTCATCCATATGACGTTTTGCACCTTTTATAAAAAATCACAGACTGGTAGCGTTTGTAGGAATACCGAGTACTTTTTCTAAAAATATTTTCCCATCGCGCTTCAATCGTTTCGGCGGAAAGGCCTGTTCCACAATCTCACTCAATGAAGTAGCCACCATTGCATATTTTGTTAAACTCACCTTCATTTCTATAAAATGGATTTTGGATGGCGACCCTGCCGCTTTCAAGCTGTAGTCGCTTGCAGAGGGATGATTTCATTCTTAATTTTTGCCATATTATGTTTGGCAATTTTGAGGTCATAACTGATTTGCAGGTTCATCCAGAATTGTGGAGTGGTGTTGAAGTATATAGCTAACCTGAGAGCAGTATCAATGCTGACACCTCTTTTTTGTTTTATCACATCATTAATTCTAGGTGCTGATACGCGCAAGGCAACAGCTAGTGCATTGGCACTCATTTTTAATGGTTCTAAATACTCTTCTTTGATTATTTCACCAGGATGGATTGCTCGCATATTATTCATAACCGGTTCCTTCTAATGGTAGTCTGTTATCTCTACATCGTAAGGTTCATCAGACCATGCAAAGCATACACGCCATTGTTTATTGATTCTTATGCTGTACTGCCCTTGTCTGTCTCCCCCAAGTTTTTCAAATCTATTACCGGGTGGAGATCGTAAATCAAGTAGTTCGGCTGCACTGTCAAGCATCTGAAGCTTACGTTCTGCTTGCGCCTGAAAAGTTCTGAATTTTTTTGGGCTTTCCCCTTTGTAAAGGGCTTGTGTATACTTGCATTGAAAATTTTTTATCATAACCAAAACATATAACGATCTGCGTTAAATGTCAAATGTTGTATTTTACACCTGGATATTTGCCGGGATGATTCCAAACAGAGGGCGGGTTGCCGCACTTCATTGTTCTTATGCAGACAGGCCCCCGCAGATCTCGGGCCGGGCACAGGATACCACCAGGGGCGGAGCCCAAGAAAGCGTGCTGCACAGAAAAATGAAAAACCTGGCATGTCTGTGGCAAATATCCAGCTCTTTCACATATTCATTTACACCCCCTGGTTCCATGGGTATAATCAATGGAAAATATCATCTGCACCACAGCGATGGGAGCGGCATAACCGGAAATGTGCATACACCAGATGATCCTGTATTGCTTTACACTGTCTTAATTCAGGAGTCAGTTTTGATCGACGGATTTTCATTTGCCGGTATCCATGCCGGCATCAAAAACAACGGGCGCAGGGATCTGGGATTGATCCTGTGTGACAAACCGGCAGCTGCTGCAGCCGTGTTCACCAAAAATCAGGTCAAGGCCGCCCCGGTAATTCTGGGGCAGCAGATGATCAAAAAAGGTGTATGCCAGGCGGTGCTGGTAAATTCCGGTAATGCCAACTGCTTTACCGGAGAGCAGGGGATAAAAGATGCACAGGTTTCCGCCCGGCTGGTGGCAGACACCTTCGGCATTCCAGAAGACCTGGTCATGGTGTCCTCCACCGGGGTGATCGGTGCACCCATGCCCATGGACAGGTTTGCATCCGGGGTACCGCAGCTGAAAAAACAGATTGGTTCCGGCATATTGGATGATTTTGCCGATGCCATCCTCACCACGGATCTTGTCCCCAAAACTGTTGAGATGACCGCTGATATCGAAACAGCAAGGGGACTTCAGACCATTGCCATGGCAGGGGTGGCCAAGGGATCCGGCATGATCAGACCGGATATGGCCACCATGCTGGCCTATGTGCTCACCGATGCGCATATCAGTGGGCCTGATCTGCAGCAGGCCCTGGCAGGGGCGTGTGACAAATCCTTCAACCGCATCACCGTGGACGGGGATACCTCCACCAATGACACCCTGTTGTGCCTGGCCGGGGGCACCGGCAGTGCTGTTGTTCAGGATGAGACCTCTCTTGCCGGGTTCCAGACCCTGCTGGAAAATGTCTGCCGCGATCTTGCCAGGCAGATTGTCAAGGACGGGGAGGGGGCCACCAAAGTGGTGCAGATAACGGTAAAAGGTGCGGCAACAAAACAAGATGCCTTTTGGGCGGCCGAAGCCATTGCCCATTCCAACCTGGTGAAAACCGCCATTTATGGACAAGACCCCAACTGGGGACGGATCACTGCGGCTGCCGGGCGGTCCGGTGCCCGGGTGAATCAAAATCTGATGGATCTGTATTTTGATACCGTTCCCCTGGTGATCCAGGGCCGGTGGCTGGGAAAAGAGGCAGAAGTACAGGCAGCAAAGGTCATGAAAGCCAAAGATATCACTATCATCCTGGATTTGAACCTGGGAAAATATTCCGACAGTTTTCTCTTCTGTGATTTCAGTGAAAACTATGTCAAAATCAATGCCGACTACCGGTCCTGAACCGGAAAACAGCCCCATGCGGTTGCAGAAATTTCTGGCCAAAGCAGGGGTATGTTCCCGTCGGGCTGCAGAAAAACTCATGGTTGACGGTCGTATCAAGGTCAATGGTGACACCGTCACCACGCTGGGAACACAGGTGGACCCGAAAACCGATCAGGTGGTGTGTGACGGCAAACCGGTCCGTCTTTCCCGGATCAAGGGGTTTGTCTACATAGTCGTGAACAAACCAAGAGGCGTGGTCACCTCCTGTGCCAGAACACACAATGACCGGATCATCCTGGATCTTGTGCCGATACCGGACCGGATCTTTCCCGTGGGCAGATTGGACAAGGACTCCCAGGGCCTGGTGCTGCTCATCAATGACGGGGACCTGCACAACCGGCTGTCCCACCCTTCCCACAACCATGAAAAAGAGTACCAGGTCACCACGACCCATCCTGTAAAAGATGCGGATCTTGATGCCATGGCCCGGGGGATGGTGATCCAGGGGAAAAAAACCAGAAAAGCACGGGTGCGGCGGATGGCAAAAAACCGGTTCACCATTGTTCTCAAGCAAGGGATGAACCGGCAGATCCGAAAGATGGTGGGAAAAACCGGCAACCGTGTGCAAACCCTTTTGCGGGTCCGCATGGCCAACATATCTCTGGGGGATCTGCAGCCCGGGGCCTGGCGGTACCTGACCCCGGAGGAAACTGCCGGCCTGACCCGTCTACCCCAGTGACCGGATGCCGATGGCAGAACGGATCTTTTGTAAAAATGGCACGGAAAACGACCGGGCCTTGTGCGCGCCTTTGGCCAGAATATCTTCCATATCTTTCGGGTTTTTCATCAGCTCATTGTACCGCTGCCGGGGGCCTGCCAGTATGGCGTTGATATATGCAAACAACTCCTGTTTCATGACCCCCCAGGCGATGCCTTCCCGGTACCGGTCCGCCATGGCTTGAATTTCCGCTTCCGTGGCAAATGCCCTGTAAATGGAAAACAGGGTGCAGGTGTCCGGGTCTTTGGGTTCATCCGGTCCCAGGGAATTGGTCTGGATTTTCATGATCATCTTGCGCAGCCGTTTTTCCGTGTCAAACAAAGGGATGAAATTGTTATAGCTCTTGCTCATTTTTCTGCCGTCCAGGCCGGACAGCACAGCGGTGTTGTCATCCACCACCACTTCGGGCAGGACAAACAGTTTTTCATATACATGGTTGAACCGTGCGGCAATGTCTCTGGTCATCTCCAGATGCTGGATCTGGTCTTTTCCCACCGGCACTTTTTGTGCATTGAACATGAGAATATCAGCGGCCATGAGAATGGGATAGGAAAACAGCCCCATGGTGATGGCCTGGTCAGGATCCTTGTTGCCGGCAATTTCATTTTCCTGGACATTTGCCTTGTAGGCATGGGCCCGGTTCATCAGGCCTTTTGCCGTCAGACAGGTGAGTATCCAGGTCAGTTCCAAAATTTCCGGAATGTCCGACTGCCGGTAAAACACGCAGTTTTCATGGTCCAGGCCCAAAGCGATCCAGGCTGCTGCAATTTGCAGGGTGGATTCCCGGCGTTTTTTTGGGTCATGGTTTTTGATCAAAGAGTGGTAATCTGCCAGAAAATAATAGGATGTCAGGTTTCTGTCTTTGCTGGATGCCACAGCCGGCCGAATGGCGCCTACAAAATTGCCCAGGTGGGGGGTGCCGGAGGTGGTGATGCCGGTTAAAAAATCTGCGTTCTTCATAAAAAATTATTTTCCTCAACAAAATCAGGGTTCTAAAATGCATGAAATGCCATTGGATGCAGGGGGAAGAAGTACCAGAAAGGCAACCTTTTTTCAACAGGAAAGTAATCCATTGGTTCTTGCATATTCTGCAGCAAAGGCAATTTCCTTTTGCCTGGTGTCAAGGTCTCCGTCCAGCTTGGCATTCAGGACCTGTCTGAATATTGTTGTAAATTCAGGACCGGGCGTCACCCCGATATTGATCAGGTCCCGGCCCCGGATCAGCGGCTTTACATGGCGGTAATCGGTATAAAAATTGGAGATGGCCTTGCGCACGGCCTCGTCTTTAGTAAACGCCATCATGTACCGGATGCATTCGGGGTTAAAGTTGTTCAGGGACCAGTAAAGTTTCTGCCGGGAAACAGGGAAATTGGATGCGATGAAACCAAGCCGGTTCTCCGCTTTATACCGGGTCTCCATCAACAGCCGGGTTTCGCTCACCGGCACCATCAGTCGTTTGCATATCTGCTCACACACGTCAAACGGACACCGGTGCAGCAGCACCATGAAATACACGGCCCACCTGGGGTATTTTTCATCCACATACAGCAGGTCATGCCATGCCAGGGTCTTGTTGACCGATTCAAAGGTGATATAGTCAGCAGGGGAGATCTCCAGCCGGGGATGAATCACTTTTTCAAGGCCGTAAGATGTCATGGTCTGGATGGCGGGAATGGGGTTTTCCTCGCTGAAAATCTGTTTGAGTTCCGACAGCACCCGCAGGCCGCTCAGGTTCCTGAAACAGTCCACCTTCATGGCGTTTTTAATGAGATTGGATGTTACCTTGCCGATCTTGAACCCGAACCGGTTGGAAAATTTGATGGCCCGAAATATCCGGGTGGGATCTTCCACAAAACTTAGGTTATGGATGGTGCGGATGGTTTTGTCCTTCAGGTCCCGGTTGGCACCGAAATAATCGATCATGGTGCCGAAACTGTCCGGATTAAGGCTCAAGGCAAGGGTGTTGATGGTGAAATCCCTGCGGGCCAGATCTCTTTTGATGGAGCTTTTTTCCACAATGGGCAGGGCAGCCGGAAAATTATAATATTCCAGCCGGGCTGAAGCCACATCCACCTTGACATTGTCGGGAAAAATGATGACAGCCGTGCCGAATTTTTTATGGGTATTTACCCGGCACCCCATTTTTTGCGCAAAATGTCTGGCAAAAAAGATGCCGTCCCCCTCCACCACAATGTCAATATCATCCACCCTTCGCTGCAACATCAGGTCCCGGACAAATCCGCCCACCACAAAAAGCCTGAGATGCAGGTCATCGCCTGTTTTTCCAATGGCCTTGAGCAGTTCCAGGGTCCGGGCATCCAGCCGCTGTTCCATGATATTATGGATTTGCCGCTTTTTAATGTTCTGCCGTTTGAACAGAAGCTGATCCGCGTGTTTGACCGCCTTGTTGTGCTGGACCAGATAATTGAGCAGATCGGTACGGGTGATGACACCGGTAATGGTGCCGTTGTCAATGACCGGGATGATCCGCTGTTTTTCTTCGATGATCTTGTATTCGATTTCATCGATATCCGCATCAGATGAAACAGATGAGGCTTCTGAATTCATGTATTCTTCCACCGGTCTGTCCTTGAGCTGGTGAAAAAAAATTTTTTCCACCACCTGGCGGGTAATATAACCTTCATAAAGGTTCTTGATCACATCCACCACCACAAGGGTATTGATGTTGTAGCGGGTCATGATGGTACCGGCCTGTTCACAGGAAGCGGTGGTGGGAATGGTGATGGCAGGAGCGGACATCAGGGTCCTGGCCACCTGGATTTTTCTGGTGGCCTTTTTTATCTGGTCAATGACCAACAGTTCCACCTGGGTGAGGGTGTGGTTCTCCACCTTGGCGGATGCGGCATAGGCATGGCCGCCGCCGCCAAAGGATGCCAGGATTCTGCCCACATCCACTTCCGGTATCCGGTTTCTGGCAATGATATTGATTTTGTTGCCCATGAGCACGATGGCAAAGTACAGATCCAGGCTTTCCATGCGCACGATTTTCTGGACAATGGATGCCAGGTCTGTGATGTAGTATGATGCGGAAATGGTGGAAATATGGACTTCAATGCCGTTGATTTTGTGCACGGTCATCTCGTTGAGCAGCTCATTGAGCCAGGTGACCTGTTCCGCCTTGATCTCCCTGACCACCAGGCTCACAATGGTGTTGAGGCTGGCACCGCAGGACAGCAGGTACCCTGCCTGCATAAAATCCGCCCGGGTGGTGGAGGCGTGGGTGAACATGCCGGTGTCTTCATAAATGCCCAGGGCCATGACAGTGGCTTCTTCCGGTGTGGGAACCATATTTTTTTCCTGGAGGATCTCCCCCAGTATGGTGACGGTGGCCCCATAGGGTTTACAGACTTCCATGTCGGCAGTCACGTCATCCGGTCCGGGTGGGTGGTGGTCATATACATGGATGGCCACCTGTTTGTTTTCCAGCAGATCATCAACCCCCAAAAGGCGGCTTTTCTGCCGGGTATCCACCAGCACCAGGATACGGGTATCTGTAAAATCAATGGATGCCGGATCTGCCATGTTGAACAGATAGCTCATGGAGGAGATAAAAAAATCCCGCAGATTTTTCTCCTGGGACCCGGGAAAAATGATCAATGCCTCTGGATAAAGCTTCTGGGCTGCCAGCATGGCGGCAACGGCATCATAATCGGCATTCACATGGCTGGTGATAATGGTTTGGGCACGGACAGTTTTTTTGGCCTGCACAGATCAACTCCTGTTGAGATTGCACAATTGATGTTATATAGACTATCTGAATCAATTTTACAAATCCTGCTGTTCTGATATAATCAGACACGATGGAAGCCTAAGGATTATTTACCCAAAACATGAAGGAACGTATATGCCGGTTATCTATCAATGGAAAGGCAAGAACCCCAGAGGCAGAACCGTAAAAGGTGAAATGGAGGCGGAGACCGTTGAGCAGGTCCGCCAGAGCCTTGTCAGAAGAAAAATTATCCCCGGCAGAATCAAGCAGAAACCCAAGGACCTTTTTGAAAATGTGTCATTTCTGCAGCCCAGTGTAAAAGAAAGTGATGTGATTATTTTTGCAAGGCAGTTTTCCACCATGATAGATGCCGGCCTGCCGCTGCTGCAATGCCTGGAAATCCTGCATGCCCAGCAGGAAAACCCCACCTTTAAAAAACATTTGAAAAAAATCAAGGAGTCTGTGGAATCCGGGGAAACCTTTGCCGATGCTTTGCAGAAATTTCCCAAAGATTTTAATGAACTGTTCGTGAACATGGTGGCGGCAGGTGAAGCAGGGGGTATTCTGGATGTGATTCTGGGGCGCCTGTCTGCCTATATGGAAAAAATGGCAAAGCTCAAAAAACAGGTCAAAGGCGCCATGACCTATCCCATCATCACCATTATCGTGGCCATCATTGTGGTGGGGATCATTCTGGTATTTGTCATCCCGGTATTTGAGGAGATGTTCGCCAGTATGGAATCTGCCCTGCCTGCCCCCACACTGATGGTGGTGGCCTTGAGTGACTTTGTGGTGGCAAATGTGCTGTGGATAATCCTGGGAGGTGCAGCCGCAGGTTTCATCATACGCCGCATCTACAAGACGCAAAAAGGCAGGATTTTCATGGATGACATGTTTCTGCGGCTGCCGGTTGTGGGCATGCTGATCCGGAAAGTAGCGGTGGCCAAGTTTACCAGAACCACCAGCACCATGATCTCATCCGGGGTATCCATCCTGGATGCCCTGGATATTGTGGGCAAAACATCCGGCAACAAGATTGTGGAATTCGCCATAACCGATGTCAAATCCGGGATTGCCGAAGGCCGGTCCATGGCTGATCCCCTCCTGGAAAGCGGGGTGTTTCCCTCCATGGTCTGCTCCATGATCTCCGTGGGAGAATCCACCGGTGCCCTGGATACCATGATGGAAAAAATTGCGGATTTTTATGATGATGAGGTGGACCAGGCCGTCAAAAACCTCACGGACATGATCGAACCGTTCATGCTGGTTTTTCTGGGTGTGGTGGTGGGGGGGCTTGTCATTGCCATGTATCTGCCCATATTCACCATGGCAGGCAACCTCTAGTTTTGAACCGCCAGATATCATCTGATCCGATTCAGGGACAGTTCGACATGGTGCGGCAGCTCAAGTGGATCATCCTTGCCCGGGTGGTGTTCTGCATTGTCCTGATCTTTTCCAGCCTGGTGTTTTCAACCGGAGAAAATCTGTCCTTTTTTTCCCAGCCCTTTGTCACCTTGTATTATCTGTCTGCTGTCATATTGTTTTTATCCGTTGGATACGGCATCTGGCTCAAACAGGGCCAGAACCTTGTGCAGCTTTCCTATGTCCAGACCCTGGTGGATACCTTTTGTGTGACCATCATCATTTATGTCACCGGCAGTTTTGACTCCATGTTCACTTTTTTGTATCTGCTGATCATTATCTATGGCGCCATGCTGTTGCTGCAGAGGGGCAGCCTGGTCATTGCCGGGATATCCGCTGTTCAGTACGGACTGTTGATTCTTCTGGAATACTACGGGGTTGTTCCGCCGTTTCTCGGACACCATTCCGTGCCGGTAAACCTGGATCCCACCCATATCCTGTACCGGATCATCATCATTATGGCTGCATGCTTTGCGGTGGCTTTTTTGAGCGGACTGCTGGCCATGCAGGTAAAGAGGGCCCGCCAGGATCTGAAAATCACCCAGGCCCACTTCCGGCGGGTGGAAAAAATGGAGGCAGTGGATGAAATGATTTCAGGGATTGCCCATGAGATCAAAAATCCCCTGGCATCTCTGGCAGGATCCATTCAGCTGCTACAGGAGGAAGCGTTGCCCGGCAGCCATGAAGAACGGTTGATGAAAATCATTCTGCGGGAAACCGAGCGGCTCAAACACATTGTCAATGAAATCCGGCTGTTTGCCAAACCCAGCCGGGCAAACGCGCAACCGGTCATGATCCATGAGGCTGTCACAGATGTGGTTTCCCTGTTTTTGAACACCGCTGAATTCAAGGACCGGATTCAGATTTTCACCCATATGGATGACAGATTGTGTGTCATCATCGACCCTGTGCACCTTCAGCAGATCCTGTGGAATCTGATCAAGAATGCAGCCCAGTCCATTATTGGTAAGGGAAAAATTATCATAACCCTTACCTCCCCCAGAAACAACCGGATTTACCTGACTGTTCAGGACAACGGCCAGGGCATCGATCCAGGAAAGACCAGACATATTTTTGATCCGTTTTTTACCACCAAGCCGGAAGGCAGCGGGCTTGGCCTGTGCATTATCCACCGGCTCATCGATCTCTATGAGGGGATGATCGATTTTGATTCCATCCCGGGCAAGGGAACGCTTTTCACCATTATTTTCAACAACGCATCTTCTGGAGAACCGCCAACAAAACCTTGACAAACACCGGTAAATCAGGCTATTTAGTTATGTTTTATCATTTACAACCTATACTGTTAACCTGACAATACAGGTGTGCCCAGGATGTCAGATATGGCGCACACCGTAAATGAAAGCAATATACCCCATGGACAAAGACAGCCAGATCATGCAGCTTCGAAAAGAAAAAATTCGGGCTATCAAGGAAAACGGGGTACCCCTGTATCCCAATGATTTTAAACCCTCCTGCACGTTGGCCCAGCTTAAACAAACCATAGCCGACAATCCTGACGCTTTAGGGGAGAAGGGTCAGACCTTCCAGGCGGCCGGCAGGATTATGGCCGTCAACCGTATGGGAAAATCTTCTTTTGTCCGGTTCAAAGACGGTTCTGATGCCATGCAGGTCTATATCCAGAAAAACACGGTGGGGGATGACACCTATGACCTGTTTAAAAAACTGGATATCGGTGATTTTATCGGCGTGGCCGGCCCGTTATTCCAGACCCGCACCGGGGAATGGACCATCCTGGCAAAGGTTTTCCGGCTTTTGTCCAAGGCTGTCCGGCCCCTGCCGGAAAAATTTCACGGCATCAAGGATCCGGAAAAACGGTACCGTCAGCGGTATCTGGACCTGATAATGAACGATGCCGCAAGGCACATATTTGTCATAAGAAGCAGAATTGTGGCGGCCATGCGTCGGTTTTTCGAAGACCATGGGTTCATGGAGGTGGAAACCCCCATGATGCAGCCGCTGCCCGGCGGTGCGGAAGCCACCCCCTTTAAAACCTGGCACAATGCCCTGGGCATGGAGCTGTTTTTGCGCATCGCTCCGGAGCTGTATCTGAAACGCCTGGTGGTGGGCGGGTTTGAAAAGGTGTTTGAAATAAACCGCAATTTCAGAAACGAAGGGGTGTCCACCCGGCACAACCCGGAATTCACCATGGTGGAATTTTACCAGGCTTATGCAGATTACACGGATTTAATGGACTTCACCGAAAAGATGTTTGCCGCCATTGTCCAGGACATTACCGGGGGCACAACAGTGGCATACCAGGGCCACACCATTGATTTTGCAAAAGGCTGGCAGCGGATTCCCATGATGGAATCCTTGTGCACCATTGGTGGAGTGGACCAGAAGGATCTGAATGATACCCGGGCCCTGCTGGATTTTGCACAGAAAAACGGCATCCAGATCACCAAAAAAGAAAGCCACGGCAAGGTGTTGACCAAGCTCTTTGATATCCTGGTGGAACCCAGACTGGTTCAGCCCACCTTTATTACCGGATACCCTGTGGAGGTGTCTCCCTTGTCCCGGAAAAGTGATAATGATCCAAAGCTCACCGATCGGTTTGAACTGTTCATTGCCGGCCGGGAGATAGCCAATGGATTTTCCGAAATCAACGACCCGGAAGACCAGTACAACCGGTTTCTCATGCAGGTCCGCCAGCGGGATGCAGGAGATGATGAGGCCCATATCATGGATGCGGCGTATGTGGAAGCCCTGGAATACGGCATGCCCCCCACAGCCGGTGAAGGTATCGGCATCGACCGCCTGGTGATGCTGCTCACAGACGCTGCTTCCATCAGAGAGGTGATTCTTTTTCCCCATATGAAACACAGCAACTGATAATTGATGGCGGTTGAACTGTTCATAGCCAGGCGTTATCTCAAGGCAAAACGCAAAGAAGGGTTTATCTCTTTGATCACCTTTCTGTCCGTGGCCGGTGTCATGGTGGGGGTGATGGCCCTGGTGGTGGTGATCGCGGTGATGAGCGGCGCTGAAAGCGAATTCCGGCGCCGGATCCTGGGCCTGGAACCCCATATCCTGCTCATGAACTACAATGGCACCTTTGGCGGTTATGACACAATGTTACAGGACCTGCAGGCCCACGCCCGCATCAAGGATGCCTCTCCCATCCTGTTCGGACAGGCCATGATCCGGACCCGCCACGCCTTTTCAGGGGTTATGGTCCGGGGAATCATGCCTGACAGCAGTGCCGCCCTGATCAAGGGGTTTGATACAGATGCACTGGAAACCGCATTATCGCTTCATGAAGCGGCTGACAATCTGCCCGGCATTATTTTAGGGAAATCACTTGCCGGTTCCGTGGGGGCAGGGCCGGGTGATACCATTATTCTTATGTCCACGAACTCCTTTGTTTCCCCCATCGGCCAGATCCCTTCCATGAAACGCTTTGTGGTAAAGGGCACCTTCAGCTCCGGCATGTCCGAGTATGACGGCATGCTGGCCTATGTTCACATGGACCAGGCCCAGATGCTCACCGGTGACAAGCAAAAAATTTCCGCCATCGGCATCTGGGTGGATGACATTTTCGCAGTAAAACAGATACGCCAAAATGTGCTGCCAGACCTGGAATATCCCTTTTATGCCAGGGACTGGATGGAAATCAACCACAGCCTGTTTTCCGCCTTGAAACTGGAAAAGACCGCCATGTTTATCATTCTTACCCTGATCATCCTTGTGGCGGCATTCAATATTGCCTCAGCCTTGATAATGATGGTCATGGAAAAAACCAGAGACATTGCCGTTCTCAAGACCATGGGCGCCACTCACGGGGTTATTGGAAAAATATTCATTCTCAAAGGCCTGGTCATCGGTGTCCTGGGGACCTGCCTGGGAACCATATTCGGGGTGGTGGCCTGCTGGCTGCTGCGGCACTATGATTTTATCCGGCTGCCGGAAGCATATCCCTTTTCTACCCTGCCGGTGCAGCTGGACCCGCTGGATGTCATTCTGATTGCCGTGAGCGCTGTGGGTATCTGTTTTGTATCCACCCTGTACCCGGCATACAAAGCATCCAAAATGGATCCCCTGGAGGCTATTCGGTATGGATGACACAGGTTCTGTTCTCATGCACCTGGAACAGGTCAGCAAGATTTTTGAAAGCCCCACCGCCACCATTCCCATTCTTACGGATGCAGATTTTTCTATTGCCAGGGGCCAGACCCTGGCCGTAATAGGGGCATCAGGCATCGGCAAATCCACCCTCTTAAACATCATCGGTACCCTGGACAGACCGGACCGGGGACGGGTGATGTTTGAGGAACAGGATGTTTTTTCTTTTGCAGATGATAAACTGGCAGCCTTCCGCAACGCACGCATCGGTTTTGTTTTCCAGTTTCATTACCTGCTCCAGGGATTCACTGCAAAGGAAAATGTCATGATTCCCGGACTCATTGCCCAAAAAAACAAAAAAACGGTTGAAAAACAAGCCGCAAATATGCTTGAAAGGGTAGGGCTTGCTGACAGGCCGTTTCACCGGGTGGAGGATTTGTCCGGCGGAGAACAGCAGCGGGTTGCCATTGCCAGGGCTTTGCTGATGAAACCGGATCTGCTGCTGGCGGACGAGCCCACCGGCAATCTGGATGAAAAAACATCTGACAGCATCCATGCATTGCTGGACCAATTGAACAAGGAACTGGGCATGACGGTCATTGTGGTCACCCATAACATGAAGCTGGCCCAAATGATGGAAAAAATGGTCACCATCCACAGGGGCAGTATCGTACCGGCATTTACAAAGGAATGATATGAGAAAACTGCTGAAAACATTTGGTTTGATTCTGATGGTATGTTTCTGCCTGAGTCCCCGGCTGTCTGCGGACCAGCAGGTCAGTGTCGCGATTTTTCCTTTTTCCATCCAGGCAGACCGGCCCCATGAAAAACTTGCCGATGATCTGCCCCTGATGCTCAAAAATACCCTGGAAAAAGAGGGTGCAAAGGTGATCTTTGTCAAAGATTACACAGACAAGGAAGCCTGGGATGCAGCCAGATTCAGACAGGAAGGCATTCGTCTGGGTGTGGATTATATCATTTTCGGCAATATTTTTATGGCAGGTCAGGCCGTCAGCATTGATACACTAATGTATGACATTTATGAAACCGGTCCGCCCCTGACCTTTTTTTCCCAGGCAAAACTGACGGAAGGCCTTTTTTCCGCAGTCACCGACCTGACCAGGGGTATCATCGGCCAGCTGTTTGAAAAACGGATCATTGCAGCCATTTCCGTGACCGGCAACCGCCGGGTGGAATCTGATGCCATCTTGCGGACCATCACCTCTGTGCCCGGTGAAATCATGGATGCACAAAAATTATCCAAAGACCTGGCATCGGTATACCAGATGGGATTTTTTGATAATGTGGTGGTCAAAAAAAAGGAGCTGGACCAAGGGGTTGAAATCATCTTTGACATAACGGAAAAACCCAGTGTCAGAAACATCAAGTTTACCAAAAACAGGGTATATAAGGACGATGAACTGTTCGGGGCGGTGGATACCAGCACCGGTTCCATCCTCAATGTTTACAAGATAAACGCTGATGTCGAGAAAATAAAGCGGCTGTATACGGAAAAAAATTACCACAACTGCACGGTCCATTATGAAATCAAATCCCTTGAAAACAACCAGGCAGATATTGTTTTTGTTGTGGATGAGGGCGATAAAATCAAGATAGAATCCATTGCCTTTGAAGGCAACACCTATTTTGATGACAAAAAGATCAAAAAAACCATTCAGACCAAAGAAAAGGGATTCTGGTCTTTTATCACCTCTTCCGGGGATCTGGACAAAACAGAGCTGGACAATGATGTCATCCGCATCGAATCCCTTTACAAAAACAACGGGTTTATTGACGTCAAGGTGTCTGACCCCAAAGTGGAAATGGGAGAAGAAAGTATCGCCATTGCTTTTAAAATTGAGGAAGGCAGCCAGTATACAACCGGAAACGTGGATATCACCGGTGATATTTTGACCTCCAAAGAGACCCTGCTTGAGAAATTGCAGTCCCAAAAAACCACGCTTTACAACCGGGAATTGATCCGAAAGGACCTGCTGGCCTTAAATGACTTTTATGCCAACCAGGGATATGCCAATGTGACGGTGTCGCCTCTGGTGGATAAAGATGCGGCTGGCAAAAAGGTGCATATCACCTTCCAGATCGACCAGGGGGAACTGGTTTATTTCAACCGGATCATCATCACGGGCAATACCAAGACAAGGGACAAGGTGATCCGGCGTGAGCTGGCGGTAAAAGAGCAGGGCAGGTATTCCATGTCCGGTATCCAGCGGTCCTACCGCAACCTGGGGGTAAAAGATTATTTTGAAAACATTGACATCACCCCGGTCAAGACCGAGATTCCCAACCAGCGGGACCTTGCGGTCACTGTCACGGAAAAAGCCACGGGCAACTTTTCTTTCGGTGGCGGATTTTCCACTGCTGACGGCCCTTTCGGCCAGGTATCTCTGGAAGAAAGAAATCTTTTCGGACGCGGTCAAAAAATCAAACTTCTGGGCAGGATTTCGGATGAAACCACCCTGTATGACCTTGGTTTTACCGAGCCCTGGATTTTTGACAAGCCCATCTCTGCCGGGATCAATATCTACAAATCTGAAAAAGAGTTTGAACATTATGACCGCAATGCCATGGGTATGACCCTCAGCTCCTCTTACAGACAGCTGTGGGATTACACCACCATCGGTATGGAATACAACATTGAGGATTTTGAAGTGGACAATGTGGAACAAGCCTTTACCAATGTTACAGAAGGCACTTTTCTCACATCCAGCATCAAACCCTTTATCAGCTATGATTCCAGAAACCATTATTTTCTGCCGACCAGGGGAATTTTCAGCAAATTTTCCGTGCAGTATGCCGGAGAGTTTCTGGGCGGTGACATCGATTACACAAGATACATTGCGGAAGCCGGATTCTGGAAGCCGCTGTTCTGGAAATTCACCGGGGCTTTTCATGTGGAGGGGGGCTACCTGGATGACCGGACCAACGGAGAGATCGATCTGGACTGGGAACGGTTTTACCTGGGGGGGATCAATTCCGTCCGGGGATTTGACAAATATGATATCAGTACCCAGGACAAGAACGACCCGATTTTGCGGGGCGGGGAAAAATATATCCAGTTCAATCTGGAGCTGATTTTCCCCATCCAGGCGGATATGGGGGTCGCAGGTGTCCTGTTTTATGACAGAGGAGATGTATACCGGGTCAGTGACGATATTGACCTGGCAGACCAATTTTCCACTGTCGGATTTGAGTTGCGGTGGAATTCGCCCATGGGTCCCATCCGGCTTGCCTATGGTATCGTTGTGGAGGGCAAGGATGTCCAGGATACCGGGGATGGGCAGTTTGATTTTTCCATCGGTGCATTTTTCTAAATTTTTTTATTTTTTGTGGAGGAAACCATGAAGCGTATACGTATTGCAAGTATCATATGGCTGGTGTTTCTGGGATGTATACCGGCAGCCTTTGGTGCCGGTGAAACAAAAATCGGCGTGGTCAATTTTGAACAGATCATGAAAACGTCCAGTGCCGGCAAGATGAACCAGAAGATTCTCAACGACAGAGGCCAGGAACTCAAGGGCAGACTGGAAAAAGAAAAACAGACCCTGGATGAGGCCAGCAAGGCCCTTGAAAGAGAATCTCTTGTGCTGAGTGCCGAAAAAAAGAGAGAAAAAGAACGCGATTTCAGAATTCAGATCAATGATTTCAAAAAAATGCAGGAAGATTTTACCGATGAGCTAAAACAACTCGAGGTCAAACTGATCAATGAAATGCAAAAAGCGGTATTTGATATTGCCAATGAGATCGGCAGAAAAGAGAACTTTTTGCTGATCATTGAAAGAAAGAATGCCGGTGTGATCTATATTGCCGACCATGTGGATATTACCGATACCGTCATCAAAAAATACAATGCCATGACTTCCAAGGCCGAGTAACGGCAGGGCCCCATGAAACTTTCTGTCCAAGATATCGCAAAAATCATAGATGCCCGGTTGTCCGGCAATGCATTGACACCCATCACAGGGGTTTCTTCCTTTGATAATGCCACATCATCGGACATCACCTTTGCCGGGGAAGCCGCCTATCTGTCAAGGCTGGCCCATACCCGTGCCGGAGCGGTGATTGTGCCGGAGGATTGTGATTGTGATCCCGACATTCACCCTTGTCTGCTTGCGGCAAAAAATCCCAAACTGGCTTTTTTTGAACTGGCCAACCGGTTTCATCCGGCACCGGCCCCTGCACCCGGTATCAGTCCTTTGGCCGTTATCGGTGATAACTGCACCCTGGGGGCGGATGTCACGGTAGAGGCCCATGTGGTCATCAAACACAATGTGGTCATCAAAGACGGCACCCATATCATGCCCCATGTGTATATCGGAGAAGGATGTGTTGTGGGAGAACATTGTGTTATCAAGCCCAATGTCACCCTCATGGACCGCTCCTGCCTGGGGAACCATGTGGTCATCCATTCCGGGTCGGTTATCGGATCTGACGGATATGGGTTTGTCCAGGAGGCCGGCGCCCACGTCAAACTGTCCCATACCGGGTCTGTCAAAATCGGGGACCATGTGGAAATAGGGGCCTGCAATAGCATTGACAGGGGTACCCTGGGCAACACCTGCATCGGTTCGGGGGTAAAGACCGATAACCAGGTGCATATTGCCCATAACGTGACCATCGGGGACAACACCCTGGTGGTGGCCCAGGCAGCCATTGCCGGTTCCACCCGGGTGGGAAAAAATGTTATTATCGCGGGAAAAGCCGGCATATCCGGCCATCTGACCATTGGTGACAATGCCATAATAGGTCCATATGCCGGTGTTTCAGCATCTGTTTCCAAAAATGACATTGTATCCGGCATTCCCCATATGCCCCATAAAACCTGGCTGAAAGTAGCCAATATCATTACCCGGCTGCCGGGCATGAGAAAATCTCTTTTGTCCCTTGAAAAGCGGCTGGATGCACTTGAAAGCTTCATAAACAAATCGGAGTTCCAATGATTCACCCCACAGCCATTATTGATGGATCGGCTGAAATCGGTACCAATGTTACCATCGGTCCCTATACCATTATCAAATCTGATGTACATATCGGGTCCGGCACCACCATCGGCCCCTTTACCACCATTGAAAACTATGTTGCCATAGGAGAAGACTGCCAGATATTTCAATATGCCGCCATCGGCGGTGCCCCCCAGGACCTGAAATTTCATGGGGAAAAAAGTTATTTGAAAATCGGGCGGGGATCCATCATCCGGGAATTTGTCACCATCAACCGGGGAACTAAAGCCGGCGGTGGTATCACTGAGGTGGGAGAAGAAAATTATCTGATGGCCTATACCCATATCGCCCATGACTGCAAAACCGGCAGACAGGTGATTCTTGCCAACAATTCCACCCTTGCCGGGCACATTGAAATCGGGGACCATGCCACCATCGGCGGACTCGTGGCCATACACCAGTTTGTCAAAATCGGGGACTTTGCCTATATCGGCGGCAAGTCCGCCGTTGTCAAGGACATTCCCCCCTATGTCATTGCAGCCGGAGACAGGGCCGCTCTGCACGGCCTCAACAATGTGGGGCTCAAACGACACCAGTTTTCTTCCTTTGCTCTTGGAGAACTCAAAAAAGCCTACCGCATTTTTTTCAGGATCGGGCTTACCGTAAAACAGGCATCGGAAAGGGTGAGGGCCGAAGTGGAGCAGATTCCCGAAGTACAGAATTTTACAGATTTTATTGTTAATTCAAGCCGGGGCATTACCAGATAAACCAGATGAAAATCGGACTCATCGCAGGTGGTGGACAGTTTCCGCTGCTGTTTGCAAAAAAAGCCGCCCAAAAAGGAATTCAGGTTGTTGCGGCCGGTTTTTTTTCAGAAACAGATCCTGACCTGGCAGATGCAGTGGATGCATTTCAATGGTTGTATCTGGGCCAGGTATCGAAGCTGGTGAAACACTTCAAACGCCATGGCATTCATGAAGCAGTGATG
>Ga0102940_1000362_pt1 | contig 31372 bp, 24 predicted proteins | sample SalPonR2_C_D1_MG_FD_78215 | JGI IMG/M metagenome (GOLD analysis project Ga0102940, IMG submission 78215) | Salt pond soil microbial communities from South San Francisco under conditions of wetland restoration - Salt Pond MetaG R2_C_D1_MG | ecosystem: Environmental > Aquatic > Marine > Intertidal... | reverse complement strand
GCAAAAGCAATACCAAAGCATAAATGAGCCCATGTCGACTGAAACGTTTAACAGTATGATAGACCGTGCTGAAGATGATTCAAAAAATAGCCGTATAACTTCTGCTGGTGACCTGAAAAATGAAATAGACACATGGAGCTAAAGGTGTTTTGGACAGATACTGCCAGGTATCAATTCGAAGATATTTTCGATTTCCTGAAGTACAAGGCTGGTGTTAACATAGCTAAAAATATTGTGACCCGAATCATCGATAAGACACTTACGCTGGAAAAACATCCAACTATAGGGCAGATTGAAGAACTATTACAAAACAGGGAGTATGATTACCGGTATTTAATTGAAGGCAATTATAAAATTATTTACTGGATAGAAAACAACTACAAAAAAATTGCTGCAGCTTTCGATTGCAGGCAAAATCCCCATAAAATGCAGCAGGTTGACAATTATTGATTCATAATTTTTGAGGTAGCCAAAAAATAAATGCCGGGGAATAGCATGAAGTAGACCAAAATCAAAAAAAATTAAATTACAATGTTAACGGCATTTCCAAAACCCAAATCGACCAACTGGTATACTAACTTTACGGCTTAACGGAAGAGGAGATACTGGTTGTGGAGGCGGGTGTGCAATAATCGGAGACCGACTTGGAGTCGGCCTCCGATTGGCATTATCGAATAGCGAGGGCTTCACTTAGCGCGAAACCCTCGCTTGCAAGTTTTAATGGAGCCCTTAGGAGGCTGTTAAAAAAGTCTTTTATAAAAGCTTTACTGAAAATAAGGTTTTGTCCCAAATCTTAATCACTACCTGGGATTCATGGAAGCGGAATTTCAAAAACGTATTTTATTTTTATTCAAAATATTTACATTCTGCTTGCACCAATAGGCCTTCCCTGAGTTTGCAGCATAGCAGCAAGCTACTCCACCCGCAATATCTTGTATTGCTTTTGCTCAACCAGGTAATGAAAACTGGTATCGTTGAGTAGGGCAAGCATGGAGCGGGGTTCGAGTGCCAGTACCAATTTATTGGCTGCTAACTGAGTGGTGGGAACCTCAATATAAGCCTTGTCTGCAGGTACGCTCGTTTTCATATCTGCATTTACTTTTACATTCAGAAAATCCCAACCTTCGTTGCATGTGGCTGTATCTACTTTTTGAATGGTATATTGTGTGATTTTTTCCGTTTCGCCGGGTTCGTAATCTTCATATTCAATGTGATGCTTTTGCAGCCATGCATTGAGCTTGAAATCATCTTTTGGTATCAGGTAAGCCTTTGGCCGATCAACGGTTTCTGTTGATTTTCTTACAGAATGATATTCCTTGACCATAAAAATGGTGTCTTTATCTGTTTTTATAGACCGCAAGGGATAGGCCAGTTTCTGTTTTCCTTTAACATGGGCAAAGCGTATACCCACCTTTTCTCCTGGTTTTGCATTTTTTAGCTCGCGCCTTGCTTTTGTAACGATGTTCGATGCACGGGTGGCATTCTGGTAAAACCAGGCAATAAGGGATTCAAGCAATACCAACTGGCTTTTGGTGCGTCGTTCAAGGTTGTGGTTGGTCGTTTTGCCGTTTTTACCCTCTATGATCATGGGAAAGCTGTGCATAATACCAAAACTTTGTCGTCCATCATCAATGTGGGTTGTGCTGTGGCGCAAACGCCCACCTTCGCTGTGAATTTGGCCCAGTGTGTATTCAAAAAAGCTGTATCCGGCATCTTCTACCGCATTTTTAGCGTAAGGGAGTACCTCATCATAAAACAGATCGAACAACGAATGATTTATATTAGGATTGGTAGGGCCGCCAAGCTGTACGTCGAAATTTTTAATGTAGCCAAATTCTTCCCACGACGACCGGTATGGGTAATACTCGTGCACATCAATGGTGATTTCAGGTTTGTATTTATGAAATACCTTATGTACTATACGGTTCGCTTTTGTGGCCAGTACAAGATGATCGCGGTTAAGGTCGAAATCACCGGCTGTGCGCCGTTCGTCATGATCGTTTCCCCAGGGGTTTACCTGTGGCATAATCAGAAGGTTTATGCTATCGAGTACGGCCATGTATTTTTTATTGGCAAAACCGGCGATTAGTGCCAGTGCAGCCTCTTTACCCGATGGTTCATTGCCATGTTGCTGTGCAATGATGAATACGGTTGGCTTGTATTGTTTCGTTTGCTTTTGAATTTTTACTAAAGGAATTGCCATTGCTGAACTGGTGTGTCCGGCATTTTTTACTGTAATATAGCCTGAAGCAGTGTCGACCTTTTGCAAAAAAGTCATTAGTGCTTTATGGGTTGTAACTTTTGAGAAATTGTTTTGCTGAATGGGATAAGTTATCGATTGCTTACCTGTTTTATCGCACCCCCAAAAAAGTAATGTTGCCGCAATAATAGGGAAAAGAAGCGTTTTCATAATGTTATAGTCCTTTAGATTTGAACAGCTCTACATATTCCTGATCTTCGGTAGCAAAATGATTTTCGATCCATGCTTTAAGGAAGCGCATTACATCGTCGTAGAATTTTATGCGGCCTGCCTGGTATTTTTTACGAAAACCATCAATATGATCGATAAATGCCTTGTGGCTGGCTTTGTGTGATTCGGTATTTTCAAATTTATATTCTTCGAAATATCGCTCTTCGTTGCTGAAATGCCATGCTGTGAAGTCCACCAGCATTTTAAGGGTTTCTTTGATTTCTTTTTTGGGTTTGTCGGTGCGCAACCCAATATACACTTCATTTATGAGCTCTACTATTCTGTGATGCTGATCGTTTAGTTCGCCAATGGCATTTTCCATTTCGGGCACGAATGTTATCAGAGGTTCTCCGGCCGGTGGCAATACTACCTGCGGCGCATCCTGATCCAGTTTAGCCTCAGGGTCGCCTGCTTTTACGTTGCGTTGGGGGGTGTGCTTAAGCTCCTCGGCCAGTCTTTGGCTGTTTTTTCTTTCTTCTTCGAGTTGCTTCTCAATGGTATTTTTTTGCAGCTCCAGTGTTTCTATTTTTTCATCTTTTGCTGAAAGTGCTGCTTTTTGCTTTTCAATTTTAGCTTGTGCATTTTTCAGTTCAGTGATATCCACAGCAATTTTCACCACCTTATAGGGTATATCATCTTTATCGAGTACCGGTGTGTATGTTTCGTAAAGGTATAGCTCACGCTCATTATATTCAATCCGCGTTTCTTCGGTCCGGGTATGGCCGTGGCGCAGATCTTCCCAGAACTGGGAATAATTCTGCTTGTTTAATCCGCTCATTTTAAGGCCGTCGCGGTGATTCATGCCAATAATTTGTTCTTTGGCCAGTCCAACAAGAGTCGCAAAGCGTTCGTTTACTTCGGTAATAATTCCATGCATATCGTATTCCACCATGTAATTGGCCACGCTTAGCGCTTCAATCAGGTTGCGTAGTTCAAATTCCCTGCGCGAAGCCTCTTCCTGTGTGGTTTGGAGTTCTTCGAGGTTCTGGCGCATCTCTTCTTCCTGTGAGCCCAGCTCTTCTTGCTGATGTTGCGATTCTTTCAGCAACTCCTGTGTACGCTCCGATACTTTGACGTTGGCAATTGTAGAGGCTACACTTTCACCTATTTTCTCTACAAATTCAATTTCAAAAGCTTCGAGTTGCCTGAAAGATGCCAGTTCCATAATGGCGTATACCTTGTCATTAAGTACAGCCGGTACAATGAGTAAAGTGTTTGGTCGTGCTTCGCCCATGCCTGAAGTAATTTTTATGAAGTCTTCCGGCACTTCCTTCAGGTATATGGTTTTGCCTTCGTGCGCACATCTGCCTATTATGTCTTCTCCGATTTTAAACCGTGTTTTATTGAATTGTCTGCGATTAAATGCTATGGTGCTTTTTGCCTCGTAATATGTTGTTTTTTCCTCTTCTTCGATCACAAAAAGGGCGCCCTGGTTTACCTCAAGGTAGTTGATGAGGTTGCGCATGAGTTCAAATGACAATTTTTTGATGTTGTCATTGTTTTGACGCAATATATCGGCAAATTTTGCAATTCCTTCGTTGGTCCATCGGTGTTTTTTGTCTTCTTCTTTTCGTTTCTCCTCTTCCTGTCTTGCTTTTTTTAGGTTATCGCGCATTTGCATGAGCGATTTTCCCAGTTTATCTTCATCGCTGAGTAAATCCAGTTTTTCGTCTAGCTCGCCGTCGCCAATACGGGAGGCAAAATGTGTTTTTTGCGTATAACCATCGATGTATTTGTTCAGTGCAATGGCCATGTCATTTATTTCATCACCGGTACTGATATTGAGTTTTTGCTTTGTCGATACATCGCCCTGCGAAATTTTATCCATCACATGTGTGAGTTTTTTTATGGGCCTGGTTATTTTTCTTGCAAGCATGGTGATTATGATGGCAAGAAAAATGAGGCCGGCAAGCGCAACCAGTAGGGCATTGTAGATGGTAGATAATGCATTCTCGGTTATATGGCTTTCCGGAAGGGCCATGTTTACGTACCAGCTGGTGCTGGTACCGGTAATTTTTACGGGTGCGGCTGTAATGTAATATTTTTGATTGTCGTAATTCGTATAATATGAATAAGTTTCACCGGAGTTTATTAATGCGTTCAGATCAAGTGAGTCATTGGAGATAAATCCAATATCATTTAAATTTTTCCCAATTGCGTTTTCTTCCGGGAAGCTCACAATTTGTCCGTGGTGCGAGAGCAAAAATGCGAAACTACCCTCAATGGGCTGGTATTGGTTTATTTGTTCGCTTATGGTAATCAGCGGTACATCAATACCCACCACCCCAAGAAAATTATCGTTTTCTATTACCGGACTTACAATATTGGTTTCGAGTATTTCATCTGATTTATTTCCGGAATAGGAATAATAATAAGGGTCCACAACGGTGATTTGCATTCGTTGCTTAACTAGCGAATATACATTACCCGAGAGCACTGCTTCCGGATCCTGTTCTACGTAGCGGCTTAGTACAATTTCATCATCCTGCCGGTAATATACATATCTGAAATTACCTAAAATCGTGCTGCCCACCTTGTTTTTGTATTGTTGTTTTAAGGTGTCGAGTGCATCAGGTTCAAGAATTGACCATACCGATAAAAACTTAGGGTTATCCCTGAGTGTGGTTTTGAGATAGTTACTCAAAATTTCGCGACGTCGATTATGGGGGAGGAATGTATAACCTTCAAAAACTGATTGTAAAAATAGCGCTGCATCGGCATAATAGTTCAGTTCATCGCTTGCCCGGTTGGCATATTCACGGGCATAGGTATCGGCAAGGTCTCTTGAAACCGAAAGCATTTTTTCTTTCGACTGCCAGCCGGTGTAACCGAGGCTTATGATGAAAATCAGTGCAACTGACGATAATATGTAAATCTGAATTTTTTGCTGTATTCCTAATTTTCTTTTCATTATGCAGCGCTGATTACTGTTTTGCTTTGTAATTTGTGTTTCTGGCAAAACATCTGTTTAAGACTGTTAAAATTAAGCATTAATTCTTTTTTATCAATACTGCCACAAGCTTATTTCCGTTTAGCGGTTTCTACCAGTCTCTGTTATATTTAATTTTTATAACCCTTTTGATTTGAAGAGATCAACGTATTTTTGATCGTCATTTGCAAAATGTGATTCAATCCAGTGTTTTACATACAGCATAAATTCTTCGTACTTTTCTATTCTGCCTTTGTCATAGGTTTTGGAGAATTTTTGTAATTCACTGGTAAATCCGTTATGCGATTTTTTGTGTGCATCAGCTTCCTCAAAACCAAATTGTTCAAAATATCGCTCTTCATTACTAAAGTGCCATGAACTGTAATCGATCAGTGTTTTAAGCGATTCTTTTATTTGACTACGGTTCGTTTTTGAGCGGAAAGCTTCAAAAATATCATTCACCATATCAATAATTCTATCATGTTGCTCATCTAACTCTTCTATACCAGTTCGTAAAGATTTGTTTTTATTGATAAGCGGCTTACCCGGTTCCGGCAGTTCCTTATTTTCAGTTGTTGTTTTTTTACTGGCCGATTTTTCAGGGTTGGCATTCTGAACTTCTTCCAGTTGGTTTTTTAGTTTGATATTTTCGGCTTTTTCTGTATTTACCTGCTGTTTAAGCTCCTCAATTAGCTTCGTATTTTGTTCGTGCGATTCTGAGAGCTTTTGCAATTCTTGTTGGGCTTTTTCCAGTGCTTTTTCGTTTTGATATTGCTCTGTGATATCGATACCAATTTTGAGTACCTTATAAGGCTTGTCATCTTCGTCAAGGATTGGTGTGTATGTCTCTCTGAGATAAATGTCTTTACCGCCGTAATTGATGTGGTTTATATCAGAACGTGGAATTCCGTGGCGCAAATCTTCCCAGAATCGTTCATAGTCTTCTTTCGATTTTCCTGTCAAATCTACCCCATCGCTGTGATTCAACCCAATCATTTGTTCTTTGGTCATACCTATAAGTGCTGCAAACCTGTCGTTCGTGTCTGTGATGGTTCCATGTAAATCATATTCAACAGTGTAGGTTGACGCGCTAAGGGCATTGATGAGGCCACGGGTTTCAAATTCGCGGCGTGCAGCTTCTTCCTGCGTGGTTTGAAGCTCTTCAAGATTTTGCCGCATCTCTTCTTCCTGGGCTGAAAGCTCTTCGCGCTGGCGCTGCGATTCTTTCAGTAGTTTTTGTGTTCTCTGGTTTACTTTAACACTATTGAGTGTGGAAGCAATACTTTCGCCTATTTTTTCGACAAAGTCAATCTGGTACTGCGTCATTTCATTAAAAGATGCCATTTCTACCACACCATAAACAATGTCATTCATCATTACCGGAACAATCAATATGGAATTTGGATTGGCTGTTCCCATTCCGCTTGTTATTTCTACATAATCATCCGGTACATCAGTCATGTAAATAGTGGCTTTTTCGTGTGCACACCTACCTACGAGGTCTTCACCTGTTTTAACTTTTTTCTGCATGTACCTTCTACGGTCGTAGGCTATTGAGGAAAGTAATTCAAAATACTGGTCGTTTTCATCATGGTCATTCAGTACGAATATGGCACCCTGATTGGCGTCCAGATAATCAACAAGATTGCTGATAATATTAAACGACAATTGCTCAAGGTTATCATTATCCTGTCGCAGTATTTCTCCAAATTTAGCCAATCCATTGGTTATCCAGCGCTGTTTTTCATCTTCGGCTTTACGTTTCTCCTCTTCTTCTCTGGCACTTTGAAGGCTTTGGCGCATTTCAATCAATGCATTGCCCAATACATCTTTTTCGCTTTTGGGCTTATAGTCAGAAGTTAAGTTTCCTTTCCCGATCTCTTCGGCAAATCTGGCAGTTTCGTTTAGGCCTTCTGTAACCATATTCAGCGAATTTGCCATATCACCAATTTCATCGTGTCGATCAATTTGTATTTTATCAATGTTGTGGATGTCGCCATCTTCAATTTTCTTGAGCATTTTGGTAGCCCGGCTAATCGGACTGGAAATACGGATGGCAATGAAATAAATGATAATTGTTAGCAATACCAGTCCGATTAAAGTAACCAAAATACTGATCAATAGGTTATTATCAGCCTCTGCTGTAATTATGTCGACCGGGATACTTAACCCGATAGACCAGGGTGTATTGGTTTTTCCAACAATTACAGGAGCGTAAGACCGATATGTTTCCGTTTCCAGATGGTTATCTGTTTCCCTGTAAGCAATTTTTTTACCTGCTTTTATTTTCTCAGCCAGGTCGTATTTCAGATCATGGTCGGGCATTACCTCTGTTATAGATTTTCCAATGGCAGCTGTATCGGGATGACTTATGAGTGTGCCCTCGTTCGATATTAAAAAGGCATAACTGCGTTCCATGGGGCGAATGTTACTCACAATTTCCTGGAGTGCATCCATGGTGATATCTACAGCAATAATTCCGGCATATTTTCCATCTTTTTTGATGGGTACAGACATGCTGGTCATGAATTGCCTGGTTTCGCCCTCCTCGCTAAAAACATCCCAATAAGGCTCCCAAATCGATTCCCGGGCCTCCTCTTTAATTTTGGCATAAAGTGGTGGATCCTGGTTAATACTGCGTTTTTGGGCTGTAAATTTTATTTTTCCGTTTAATCGATAGTAGGTATTGGTATAGCGTCCGTAGGGTAGATTGTAATCATCATCAACCATATTCATTTCCCAGCTGTCCCATAATTTGTATATCTGTGGGTTTTCTTTATAAACCGGGTAATACATTTCCTGTACATAATGCTGCCAGACAGTGTCGGGCCACATTTCCCATTTGCTGAACGATTGTGCAAGCGTACGAATGACGTCCATACTCACGTTGAGCTTGTTCTCAATTTCTAGTGCAGATTGTGCTGTAATCTTATCGGCATTCTTTTTGGCACTTTTATAGGCCATACTTCTTGAAGAAAGTCCTATGTAACCAACTGCAACAATAAATATTACAATCGTAAATGAAAGTATTAAAAACAGCATTCTGTTTTTGAGATTCATGCGCAAAGTGAAAATTGATTTCATTGCTCTAGATTTTCTGGTTTAAAGCGAGCCCTGGCAAAATAATTCCTTTCCGGCATATCAGTTGTGATGTTAATTTGCTTCAGTATTGTAGAATCTAAAACTGCCATGGTCTCTACAAAAATAAAAAATTAATATAAACTTAATCATTTATGAAGCTTAATAATTGCAAACTATAAAAAACAGGGAGCAGAGTGCATTAAATGGATTGGAACATTTGCGCAAAATACTATGATGTCGTAACTTTCGGCTCTTGTCAAAAATATATAAGATGATTGAGTTAAAAAACCAACTGTCAGGTGAGTTACATACCGACTACCGCACACGATTATTATACGCCACAGATGCTTCTGCATATCGGGAAGTTCCTCGTGCAGTAGTGTATCCGAAGAATAAATCGGACATTAAACTGGTCATAAACTGGGCTGCAGCAAATAAAAGTTCTGTAATTCCCCGCACCGCAGGAACTTCTCTGGCCGGACAGGTTGTGGGGGGTGGAGTAGTGGTTGACGTTTCCCGTTACCTTACGAATGTTATTGAACTCAATAAAACTGAGCGATGGGTGAAAGTAGAACCCGGGGTTATTTTAGATGAACTTAACATGATGCTGGAACCCGATAACCTCTTTTTTGGTCCAGAAACCAGCACCTCCTCAAGGTGTATGATGGGCGGTATGGTAGGTAATAACTCTTGTGGTTCACACTCAATTATTTACGGAACAACCAGGGACCATACGCTAGAAATAGAGGCCGTTTTAAGTGATGGAAGTGAAGTGGTTTTTAAAGATATTACAAAATCGGAATTTAATGCAAAGTGCAGGTTAGAATCACTGGAAGGTGATATTTACAGACATATACGCGACGAATTGTCTGATACTGATGTGCAAAAGCGAATACAAGAATATTATCCCGAACCTTCAATCTATCGGCGGAATACCGGGTATGCAATAGATTTGCTCCTAAATACTGAAGTTTTTGGAGGGGCTCAGCTTTTTAATTGGGTTAAGGTGTTGGCAGGGTCTGAGGGTACCCTGGCATTTACAACAGCCATTAAACTGAATCTTGTTGCAACACCTCCTCCTGTAAAAGGACTTGTGTGCGCCCATTTTGAGACACTTGAGGCGGCTTTACACGCCAATTTAATTGCCCTGGAACATAAACCCGGCGCGGTGGAGCTTATGGATGATATTGTACTGGAGGCTACAAAAGATAATATTACACAGAATAAAAACCGCTTTTTTCTAAAAGGAGATCCCCAGGCCATATTAATTATTGAGTTTGCCCGCGAAACCGAAGAGGAAATCAGAAAGTTGGCCGGTGATGTGGAACAATCAATGCGCGAAAAAGGCTATGGATATCACTTTCCGCTTGTTTTAGGAAATGATATACCTAAGGTCTGGGCTTTAAGAAAAGCCGGCCTGGGCGTTTTGTCGAATATTCCCGGTGATGCCAAGCCTGTTACTGTGATAGAAGACACTTCTGTAGATGTGAAGGTTTTGCCCGATTATATCAGAGATTTTCGCAAGGTACTTGATCAGCAAAACATGTCGTGTGTGTTCTATGCTCATGTGGGATCAGGAGAAATACACCTGCGGCCAGTGCTGAATTTGAAAAAAAGCGAAGATGTGGAGCGTTTTCGCACAATAGGCCTGGAAATAGCTAAACTCGTTAAAAAGTATAAAGGCTCCTTAAGTGGCGAGCACGGAGACGGTAGGCTACGCGGTGAGTTCATCCCATTGATGATCGGCGATGAAAACTATGAATTGCTCAAGCGCTTGAAAAAGACCTGGGACCCGAATGGCATATTTAACCCAGGAAAAATTACCGATACCCCTGCAATGAATGAAAGTTTGCGGTATGAACCAGATCGCGAAATCAAAGAACCAGATACTATTTTTGATTTTAGCCGTGAGGGTGGCATACTCAGGGCAGCTGAACTGTGTAACGGGTCTGGCGATTGCCGAAAAACGCATCTGAGTGGAGGGTCCATGTGCCCAAGTTACATGGCTACGTTAGATGAATCAGCCACGACAAGGGCGCGAGCCAATATTTTGCGGGAATTTTTAACACACTCGCCCAGGAAAAACCCGTTCGATCATGAGGAGATTTATGAAGTGCTTGACCTCTGCCTTTCGTGCAAGGCCTGCAAAAGCGAATGCCCCTCAAGTGTCGATATGGCTAAACTTAAAGCGGAGTTCTTACAGCATTATTACGATGCAAACGGTATTCCGCTGCGTACCAGGGCAATTGCAAATATAAGCCGCATTAATGCCATGGGTAGTTTGCTCCCGGGTATCACCAATTTCTTTCTCCAAAACAGTGTTACATCAAAATTTATAAAACGCACGCTTGGATTTGCAGTAGATCGCAGTATTCCTGCTTTACAAAAAAGAACGCTTAGTAAAGAGGTGAAACGCTATGCGCAAAAGTTAAATGAAGGTACAAGGGGAGCTGTTTATTTGTTTATCGATGAGTTTTCTAATTTCAACGACACACATATTGGAGTTAAAACCATCATGTTGCTTAATAAACTGGGATATCAGGTAAAGACTGTGAAACACTCCGAGAGCGGAAGGGCATTTATGTCAAAAGGTTTATTACGCAGCGCACGGAAACTTGCAGAAAGAAATGTGCGAAAATTTGCCGATATTATCTCTGCAGATACCCCACTTATTGGTATTGAACCATCGACAATACTCTCTTTTAGAGATGAATATCCGGAGCTTGTAGGTGAGGAGTTGCGCGAAAGTGCAAAAAAAATAGCACCAAACGCCCTTATGTTTGATGAGTTTTTTGTCAGAGAATATGAAAAGGGCAACATTAAAGCTGAGTTTTTTACTGATGAGCAACTGGAGATAAAACTGCACGGGCACTGTCAGCAAAAAGCTGTGGCATCTACAAAACCGACAATGAAAATGCTGTCGCTACCTGAAAATTACAGCGTTAGCGAAATACCTTCAGGATGTTGCGGTATGGCCGGAAGTTTTGGTTACGAAAAAGAGCATCATGAATTATCGATGAAAGTGGGTGAACTTGTATTATTCCCGGCAGTCAGAGCTGCATCAAAAGAGTCTGTTATTGCAGCTCCGGGAACCAGTTGCCGTCACCAGATAAAGGATGGTACCAAACGCGATGCTTTACACCCCATTGAAATTATGTATTCAGCGCTAAAAAGTTAATTTGTTTATAACCTGATTCGTATCTGAGTTTACTTCATCAGCCCTTCGTCTCGCAAAACCATTAATATGGCTGATTGCGGTACGATATAGTATTTTTCATTATTCAGCTGTATTTCATATCCCGATTTCGGGAGATATACCGCCAGGTCGCCCTCTTTTGGTTGCACTGGCACATATTTCACGTCATCTCCTTTGGGTTTCCAGGCTTCATCTTCGTCATTCATAGAAGGTATCGGATAACCCGGGCCCACTTTAATTACATAGCCCGACTGTACTTTTTCTTTCTCCTGTACATTAGGCGGGAGATAAAGCCCGGATTTTGTTTTGTTCTCGGGATTGCGCGGTTTTACAAGTATACGGTCACCAATGAGTATAATATTCGATAGGTCTGCTTTTTCAATTTCGTGCGTCATCATAATCTTCATTTTTTGTTGCCACAAAAATATAAATTTCCATTAAAACTATTTTCTGTTTTGCTTTAATGTAAATTATCATCTGTAAAGGTGATAATTTACTATCTTTGCAGCTCGAAAATAAAGAATACTCAGAATGAATATAGAACAGTACCTTAACCAGGAGATTCATAAGGCTTTAGAGCGGATTTTTGAACAGGAAATCGATCCGAAGCAGGTTCAGATTCAAAGAACAAAAGCTGATTTTGAAGGAGATTTTACGTTAGTTGTATTTCCATTGCTTCGACTGGCAAAAACAAAACCCGAGGATGCCGCCAAACGAATCGGTGAATTTTTGGTTGAGAAATCTGTGGTTTTTGACCGGTTCAATGTGGTTAAAGGTTTTCTGAACCTTACATTGTCGCATGGATTTTGGTTAAATGCATTGCAGGATATTGTTCAACAACCTGATTTTGGTTTTGCAGAAAAGGGATCGGGCAAAAAAATCATGATTGAGTATTCCTCCCCTAATACCAATAAACCACTACACCTGGGGCATATTAGAAACAATTTACTTGGCTATGCTGTGGCTCGTATTCTTGAAGCTTGTGGAAATGAGGTGGTTAAAGTAAATCTGGTGAATGACCGGGGTATTCATATTTGTAAGAGCATGCTGGCCTGGCAACGTTGGGGCGAAGGGAAAACACCCTCAGATTTAGGTGTGAAAGGGGATAAGTTAGTTGGTGACTTTTATGTACGTTTCGACCAGGAGTATAAAAAGCAAATTGAGGCGCTCAAACAAGAAGGAAAAACCGAGGACGAAGCCAAAGATCAGGCGCCCTTAATACTGGAAGCACGTGAAATGCTGCGCAAATGGGAAGATCGCGATTCTGAGGTGATGAAGTTGTGGGAACAGATGAACAGTTGGGTTTATGAAGGTTTCGATGAAACGTATAACCGGTTGGGAATTGAGTTTGATAAAGTATATTATGAGTCAGATACCTACAAAAAGGGAAAAGAGCTTGTACTGAATCATTTAGAAAAAGGATTGTTAAAGAAGAAGGAAGATGGTTCTGTGTGGGCTGATTTAACCGAAGACAAGTTAGATGAAAAGATCTTGCTGCGCAGCGATGGTACTTCAGTTTATATGACACAGGATTTGGGTACTGCCGTACAGCGATTTGCCGATTATGACATTGACCAACATGTTTATGTTGTTGGAAATGAGCAGGATTACCATTTTAAAGTACTGTCGCTTATTTTAAAGAAGATGGGGTATGAATGGGCTACACAGCTGTTTCACCTTTCTTATGGCATGGTAGAATTGCCATCAGGTAAAATGAAATCAAGGGAAGGTACTGTGGTTGATGCCGATGATTTAATCGACACCATGATTAGTACAGCTGCAAAGGCTTCGGCTGATTCTGGTAAACTTGAAGGAATGAGTCAGTCTGATATCGCGTATGTACATAATATTGTTGCACTCGGGGCGCTAAAGTATTTTATACTTAAAGTCGATCCCAAAAAGAATATGCTCTTCAATCCCGAAGAGTCCATTGATTTTAACGGCAATACAGGGCCGTTTATTCAATACACTCATGCACGCATACGCTCATTGATGCGGAAAGCAGATGTAGAAAACCAACTACCGCAATTCCCGTTAAGCATAGATTTGCAACCGAAAGAGCAAGAGCTTATTCAGCAATTTGGGCATTTTCCTAATGTGGTAGCCGAAGCGGGCAAAAGTATGAACCCCGGCTTTGTAGCCAACTATTTGTTTGACCTTGTTAAAACCTTCAATCAGTTTTATCATGATCATTCTGTGCTGAATGAGACCGATGAAGATGTTCGGAATCTGAGGTTAAGCCTTTCATGGCAAACCGGACAAATTATAAAAAATGGCATGTGGTTGCTGGGCATTGATGTGCCGGAGCGGATGTAAGTTAATCGCTTAACCAGATTTCAAGGGCTTTTTCTGCCTGTTTTTCAAGCATGAGGGCGCCATTTATCACTTTAGCTCCATGTTTTTTACCCAGCTTCATAAACGAAGTTTCAGCTGGGTTATAGATCAGGTCAATTAAGGTATGCTCTTGCGTTATTCCCGCTTCAGGAATTGGTAAAACATTTTCTATATCAGGGTGCATACCCACCGGCGTTGTATTTATTAATAAGTTGTACTTCCTAATTGTTTCGGGTGTAAGGTCCTTGTAGTGGAGTCCTGATTTGTTGCGTGTTACAACTTCAAAAGTTATGTTTTTATTCATAAGTGCATGCTTAACTGCCTGGGCAGCACCTCCGTCCCCAAAAATAAGGGCGTTTTTATTTTGTATGCGATATTCCTCCAGGGTTTGCTGGAATCCATAGATATCGGTATTATAACCTTCGAGTTCATATAGGGCTCCTTTTCGCTTAACCTTAACTGTATTCACGGCGCCAATACCAGTTGCAACAGGCGATAATTTAGTAAGCCGGTTAAGTATTTGGTTCTTGTACGGTATGGTTACATTAAATCCAATTAAATCCTTATGCTTTTTAAGTAGTTGGGGTAATTCGTCAAGTGATTTCAGGGGGAACAGTTCATATTTGATTTCCTTTAAATCAGGCGTGGACAATAGCCGCTCGAAGATAGCCGGTGAATGGCTATGCGAAAGCGGATACCCTATGAGCCCTAAACGTTTTAGCATCATTATTTTGTTAATCTTTTTGCGAAAAATTCAAATCCCCAAATAACCATAAAACCGATTACAGCGAATAATATGGCATATCCCAAAAAAGACGGTGATCCACTTATTTGCTCATAAGCATGTGGTCCCACATTCTTTTCAACCAGAGGTACTATTTCATCATGACTGTTTACGTAGGTTTCAACTGTTTTTTTCCATGGCCATACTTTGTTTAGTGATCCAATCATGAATCCGGCCAGCACCGAAATTGTAATGTCATGAAAACGATGTAACAGGTAAGAAAGCAGGTTAGAAAAAGATAAAATTCCAATGATTGCACCAACTCCAAAGATGGCAATTATTGTTATGTCGAGCTGACTGATTGCTCCAATAATGTATGCATATTTTCCCAATAATAGTAAAATAAATGCACCTGAAATGCCCGGGAGAATCATAGCACAAATGGCCAATGCACCCGAAAACATAACAAACCACCAGGTTTCAGGTGTTTGGGCAGGCGTTAAAACTGTCACGAAATATGCAACTATAGTTCCGGCTATCACAGCTATAACCTCGGAAAGTTCCCATTTCTTAATTTTTTTGAGAATGGTGATGGCAGAAGCAATGATGAGGCCGAAAAAGAATGACCACACCATAACAGGGTAAGTGCTCAGGAGCGTTTCTAATATTTTGGCCAATGAAAAAACACTTAAAAAAACGCCTGCAAAAACACTAACCAGAAACCATCCGTTTATGTGTTGCCAGAAGCTTTTAACCCCATCCTTAAACAGCAGTTTAACGGCTTGTGCATTGATTGATTTTATAGAATCTACAAGTTCTTCATAAATGCCGGTTATAAGGGCAATTGTACCGCCCGACACACCTGGCACTACATCGGCAGCTCCCATTAATGCACCTTTTAGCAGATTAGTGATATATTTCAACATTATTTTAAGGTTTAGGTATAAAAATGCCGGAAAAGCATAAACTTATCCGGCAGTTTTCTTTATTTATTGGTCCTATTTTTTGTAGTTGATAAAAGGTTCCCACAGTTTTTCATTGTAAACAGATCTTTCGTAACGATCTATTTCTTCAATAGATGAAGCATGTTGTGTGGTGTAAATCATCTCTTCCATAAAGTTGGGTGCTCTGCGCACGCCTTCGCCAACATTAATCATTACGGTTTCGCCATTTTTGATAATGCCCTGATGTAATGATTCAAAGAACCCACCTACAGCAATTGCAGATGCCGGACCGATTTGAATGTGTTTGATGTAAGCAGTGAGTCTTGAGATATCGGCAATCATTTTTTCATTGAATTCAATGATCTCACCATTACTTTTTTTCGTAAGGCTTCCAATTATCGGGTATGTTCCGGGTTTTCCGGTTGCCAGTGTTGGTACTTTAGTCACCGGGTTCTCAAGTGTAGGGTAATCATTTTCCCAACCCTCAGGGAAACCGTTCGATTTGGCTTTGTCCCATGCCATACGCATTGGCGCACAATGGTCTGGCTGAACCATTATAAATCGTGGTAATTTAATTTCAAGTTCTGAGCCTTTCAGGTCATTCACTGCTTTATCTATGGCTATAGGCCCTGTACCTCCACTGAGCGCTTGAATATAAACGTCAGGCATTTTGTTTATTTGGCGAAGCCATTCAAATACCATGGTCTTTTTTGCCTCAACACGCAGCGGGTCTGTATTTCCACCTGATAGTAATATGCCGTATTTTTCTGAATATTGCGCTGCTATTTCTTTGGCTTTGGCATAGTCGCCTTTAACCCGCACAACGCGCTGACCATAGGTATTTACCTCTGCTTCATTTGCTTTTAGTGCATCTTGTGGAATAAATACTGTAAGCGATATACCTGCTTTTGCTAAATAATGGGCAAATGCATTTGCTATGTTACCGGTACTGGCCACGGCATACTCTTTTATACCGTTTTCTTTTAAAGCGGAGGCTGCAACAGCTGCTGCTACATCTTTAAAAGTACCTGTACCGGGGTTCATATCATTCCGGTAAGCTACAACTTCGCAGTCAATTCCGTATTGTTTCTTTGCAAAATCGGCAAGGAAATCCCAGTTTTCAACCGGAATTACACCTTCTCCTGAGGTGATGATATTTTCGCGATCATTTATTGGTAAGAAATCGAAATAGTGAAAAACATTTTTCGCTTTTCCGTTCTGTTCATTAATAAATGCTTTAACATTATTTATATCTTCGCTATATTCAGCATACACAACTTTATGTCCACACTTGGGACATTTCTGCATGTTGCTAAACCATTCGCTCAGGTCTTTTACTACATATTGGCACTTTTCGCACCGAAGTTGAAATTTCCGATTTTCCTTCATTTTATATTGTGTTTACTAATATTACTTTATCATTAAAGTCCTTCATATAAATTGACGAGCTTTTTAACAGCGTCAAAGCTAAGTATTTTTGGGTAAAAATATACAAAGTTGTTAAAGGCTTCCTTGTCTTTTTTGAGTCCGCTTTCAATTTTATTTAACCCGTCAGTGAGCTCCTCTTTTTCAACTAAAGCTGCTCCCCATAAATAATAAAAAGCCGGGTCACGGAATGTTTCTAACGCCGTTTCACAAAGCTCTATTGTTTCCTGGTACTCTTTTAATTCAAAATGGCACTCAGCAAGGTGTACACGGGCTTTTTCATCAAAGGGGTCAAGTTTTATTACCTTTTTATATGATTTCACTGCATATGTCAGGTATTTCATGCTCTGCTGAATGGTAGCGAGTCTTAACCAGAATAGCGGTTCTTCAGGGTCTATTTTTATCGCTTTTCTTACGTAAACCAGGCTTTCTGTAATTTTATTTTCGTCGTAATAAATTTCTCCTATTCCAAACCATGCATCGGCAAAGTCAGGGTCCAGGCTCAGGGTTTTTTCAAAGTTTAGCATGGCCTGGTCTTTTTGGCCTGTTTGGTAGTAACTTTCTGCCAGGTAAAAGTAGGCATGCAGGTTTTTACCTTCGTGCGATATAAGCTCTTCGAGGTAATTTATGGCCTTGTCATATTGTTCATCACGACTGTAAATGAGAGCAATACTAAAGTAAGCCGAGGCGTATTCGGGCTCTATGGCAGCTGCAAACTCGTAGGCGTCCAGTGCCATTTTAGTGTCGTTTTTATACTCATAAAGGTTCCCCAATTGGTGCCAAATCATTTCGTTAAACGGATCGCGATCAAGATATTTATCAAACTCCTCAATGGCGTGGGAAATTTGGTTTAATTCTTTGTAACAGGTACCTAAATCAATGAGCGCTTCGAAATCGTACTGGTCTATTTCAAGTACCTGATGTAAGTAATTTACAGCACTATGGTACTCTCCCTTATCCATCAGGTCATCTGTAATCATGTATAGAAGCGAAATTTTTTCGTCTATCTCAGCAAGTGTGAGAGCCGAATCGAAGTATCTGATGGCTTTGTTGAGTTTATCTGTTGCCAGTTGTAATTTTCCCAAATAGTAATAAATCTCAGCATCCGCTTTATTGGTGTTTAGCAGATCTTTGAGTATGTTTTTGGCGCGCTTGAAGTTTTGTGTAATGATTGAAAACTGAGCATCTTTAAGAATTAATTCTTCTGCATTAGGGTGTTGTTTTAACCCAATTTTAAGTGCTTGCTTGGCTTTCTCTTTTTGGTTGGTGTCAATCAAATAATTAATTATCTCAGTGAATATTTCCACATCAAAATACTTTGCTCTTTCAAGCGTCAGCATTTCATCGAACTGCTTTAAAATATCACTAAAATCCTCATTATAATTGAATTTATCTGGTATATGCATCATATTCGGCAAGTAGATTAAAAATCGTTTTGCTCATTTTAAAAATGAGGACAAAGGTGCGAAAAAAATGTGTAAACACCTAACTATTAAAACCTGTGTTCCTTGCGCAGAAGATCGTTAATGGTTTTCACCGGATTAAACGTTTCCATTGGTACTTCGACAAAAATTGTAGTCCAGTTTGCCATAGCGCCATTCCATAATCCAGGATGCTCAAGTGCTTTTACAGGCTTACCTTTCATCGTTTTGTGCGAAATAAAACCAGTTTCCGGATCAGCATATTTATCAAGATCAAATTTATTGCCTTTAAAGTCTTTGGTTGAGCAAGCAATGTCAACAGGGTTGAAATGTGTGGCAGCCTCAAAAACCTTCATTTGAGTTTTGTCCTCTTTGTCAAATTGTGAACTTTCCACAATCTGAAGGCTTTCTTCTTCATTAACATCTTTTACCCAAAACGGACCTCCACCTGGTTCATCTTCATTCTTTACCATTCCGCAAACTCTGAAGGGACGGTTTAATTTCTCAATCAGGTACTTAATTTTTTGTGGCTTATCATAGCTTTTAAAATCATTCGGAATATCAATATTCAATCTTTGATTGGCAAAATTGGCAATTTTTGTAACATAAGCGTCTTTCAACTCTGCATTGCTCGTAAGCTTTTCCAGGTAATGATTGATTTTATCTTTAAAATCCAATAAAACGCCACCAAGTAGTTCTTTGTATTCAACAGTAACCGGCTTTAAACGATCGGTTACTATATTGTCGATGTTTTTTATGAAAATTAAATCGGCATCTATTTCATTAAGGTTAACCAATAATGATCCGTGGCCACCAGGTCTGAATACAAGGTATCCCTCATCGTCCCTGACCGGTTCATTTTTCATGGTTACAGCAATGGTGTCGGTATGTGCTTTTTGAACTGATAAATCAATGTTGAATTTAACATTGAAACGCTCTTCATATGTGGGGATTATTTCATTTATGTGTTTTTCAAACGAATCATAAAATTCCGGCGAAACTGTAAAGTGAATATTGACTTCTTTGTTGGATTTGGCATACATGGCACCTTCAACTAGATGTTCCTCAAGTGCAGTGCGCTCTTCGTTTTTGTACTTATGGAATTTGATTAATCCTTTTGGATAATTCCCATAGTTGAGGCCTTTCTCTGATACTATAAGGTTGAGGGCTCCTACATAGTCTTTTTTATTGAATTTACTTTCGATGCAGTCTCCTTTTTCGGAACAAATTTGTTCTAAGTCGTCATAAAAAGCAAAATCATGGATATGCTCGCAAAGGAAATACACTGAATTTGGTCCGCGATCTGTTAAAAGTTCCAAATATTTTTGTTCTGAACCGTCATAGGCTGCAAGTATCTCAAATATTTTTTTGAACATGCGGCTTGCAGCCCCGCTTGCAGGAACAAATTTACATATCTTGGAGTTTTTTTGTTTCTTCTGATAGAGGCTTCTCAACTTTTCTTTATCCTCTTCGCCATATCTGTTGATACCCTTTTCCGGAGTTGCCGGCGCTATAATATTCAGTTGTGGATAGCTGGTCTTAAACCTTTCCAGTTGTTGCTTAACTATTTGGGCATTCATGCCTTTTTCCTGCAGTTGTTGTTTATCCTTATCTGTGAGCATAACCAATTAGATTTATAGGATTTCCATGAGAATCAAAAATAATCATATTTTTAATAATTTGGCAAATTATAAGGTTTTTACCTTTTAAAGCCTTTTTAAGTGTTTGTATTGGAGGGTTTTCGGAACTTGTTTGCATATTCAGTCCAGATTATGCCTGTAACAATAAGCACCAGTCCTCCAATGGTGGAGAGCAGGATGGGCTCATGTAAAAACGCGTTTATAAATACCAGCGACAAAAAGGGTGAGAAATAAATGTAATGGCTTATTTTATCGGTTGAAGAAGCCAGCTGCAAAGCTTTGAGCCAAATCACAAAGGTAAGGGCCATCTCGAATAATGCTGCGTATATTGCTGCCAGGCTGCCTTGAAGTTGCGGAACTGGCAATCCATCTGTCAGTAATGTGTATGGCACCATTAAAACGATGGCAGATGTGAAGTTTAACCATATTTGCTGAATTGGGTGTGTGTTTGAAAGCTTATTTACAATCCAGTACGAGGCCCAAATTAAACTGCTACCAACAGCAAGCAAAATTCCGGTTAGGTTAACTTCAAGAGCTGAATGCATGCTGCCATAAGAAATAACGAATACTCCGCCAAATGAAATCAGCATACCCCAAAAGACCATCGGTTTAAAAGCCTGGCGCAAAAAGATGGAGGAAAAAATTACCAGTACAAGCGGCCATGTATAGTTCAATGATTGCGCAATTTGTGCAGGTAGCTGGTTGTATGCGTGAAACAGTACCAGGTAGTAAGCAAAAGGATTTAATATGCCTCCAGCCAGTGCGAGGTATTTGCTGCGCTTATCGACTTTTATTTTCCATTTTCCGGTACTTAGTATAATAATGGTAAGTATTACCCATGCAATGATGATTACCCAGCATAGAAACTGCGTTGGAGTAAGTTGCTCAAGTCCGAATTTAAAGGCAGTAGCTACTGTTGACCAGAAAAATGTAGCCAGAAGAGCCAGTAAAGTAGCTTGTTTATTGTTTGATAAGTTCCCCATTGCACATAATTTTAACACAAAAAAACAAGATAATCCCGGAAATCCATCAAGGTTATATTAAAACATTGATATTTAACATATTTTTTTTCGTCTCTTTTTTAGAATTTTGCCCCGCAATTGGCCAAAAATTGTTATCTTTGGGCATTTATGGAATGCAAGTTAAAATACTGATTTACAATGGATTTAATTACAACAATTAAGGAAAAAGCGAAAGCGAATAAACAAAGGATAGTTTTACCGGAAGGCACAGAAGCCAGAACACTTGAAGCAGCCAATATTTTGATAAAAGAGGGTATTGCTGATATAATATTGTTAGGAGATGTAGCAAGGATTAAAGCAATGGCACAAGAAGCTGGTTTTTCTGAAATAGGAAAAGCACAAATTGTAGATCCTAAAGACCATCCTAAGAAATCAGAATATATTGATGCCCTTGTAGAAATTCGAAAAAAGAAAGGGCTTACCAAAGAAGAGGCTGAAAAGTTACTGAATGATCCATTGTATCTTGCAGTAATGATGATAAAACAAGGCGATGCAGACGGCGAAGTAGCTGGAGCAGACAATGCTACAGGAGACGTATTGCGCCCCGCTTTTCAGATTGTAAAAACCAAACCCGGCATCAGTGTTGTGTCTGGTGCATTTTTTATGATTTTGCCCGATAAAACATATGGCGAATCAGGTATTTTAGTTTTTGCCGATTGCGCAGTTCATCCCAATCCTACAGCTAAAGAACTTGCCGAAATTGCTGTGGCAACAGGAGAAACAACAAAAGCAATAGGCGGTTTTGAACCTCGAATTGCGATGCTATCATTTTCTACTAAAGGAAGCGCCAAAAATGAAATGGTCGATAAAGTTGTTGATGCTACAAAAATGGCCCAGGAAAAAGCTCCGGACCTGAAAATCGATGGTGAGCTACAATCTGATGCGGCCATTATTCCCGCTATTGGTAATAAAAAGGCACCGGGTAGTGAAATTGCAGGTAAAGCAAATGTATTGGTATTTCCTACATTAGAAACGGGTAATATCACATACAAACTTGTGCAGCGCCTGGCGGGCGCGGAAGCGATTGGTCCGGTCTTGCAGGGCATGGCTGCACCGATAAACGATTTGTCACGTGGCTGCTCGGTAAGCGATATTGTAAATCTGGTTGCTATTACAGTAAATCAGGCTGCCAGCGAAAAACAATAATTTAAATTAAATAGCCCAATTAAAAGGGATGTATTGCAAAAAAATCAGAATAATATAATCGAATGGCAGATTGGTGTTTTGTTACACCTACTGCCATTTGGTATTTAATACTAAAACATAAAAATTCAAGCCGTATGTCGGAAATAAAAGTTGAACCTATTGAAAAATATGGTTTAAGCGCAAAATCAAAACCCAAAAGCCAGTTTTCAACCATTGGAATAGTTGGTTGCGGTAATACTGGTCAGCGAATAGCACTGATGGTTGCAGGAAAAGGAATTGAAGTCGTTTTTCTTGAGTTAAGTCAGGCTAAAATAGATCAGGCCTTCGCAGAAATAACCGAAGAGCTCGACCATCAGATTAATCATTGGGGTATGACAGAGGGAGATAAGAGAAGTATCTTATCACGTATTAAAGGTACCCTGGATTATGCTGATTTTCAGAATTGCGATCTCGTTATAGAATCGATTTTATCACGTACACGTGAAGAATCTGTAGATATCAGGAAAGAGGTCTTCAGAAATATTGAAAAGCATGTTTCTCCTCACGCAATTATTGCAACAAATTCTACTACACTTGTCATTACTGAGTTGGCAGCGGAGCTGGAACATAAAGACCGGTGTATTAGTCTGCATATTTCAACTACTGCGCCTGAGGCCAGTATAATTGAAATAGTAAAAGGATTGCATACATCCGATGAAATTTGCGAGGATGTAAGACGTTTTGCGAAACTAATTGGCAAAACTGCGATTCCTGTACAGGAATCTCCGGGATTGGTAACAGCCCGTTTGGCAGTATCTTTCATCAGTGAGGCTTGCGATGTACTCATGGAACGCGTGAGCGATATGGAAAGTATTGATTTCAGTATGCGTAATGGTCTGGGGCTGCCTTTAGGACCTTTCGAGATGGCAGATAAAATAGGCCTCGATCGCGTAATACGATGGATGGATAACCTTTACGAAGAATTTGGAGACTACAAGTATAAACCATCACCAATACTGAAAAGGTTGGTTCGTGCAGGTTATCTTGGCCGTAAAACGCATAAAGGATTTTATGAGTATGATGAGAATGGCCAGAAGCTTAAAAAAAATATTATTGAAGCCAGTACCGAAAAATAAATTATAAACATCAGAATTTCAGCCCTTGGTAAGATTACAGCAAGAAATGCTAAAGTCTTTATAAATTGATCTTTCTAAGGCATGAAATCAAAAAAATAATCAAATGAAAGTCTTAGTTTTAAATTGCGGAAGTTCATCTATCAAATTCCAGCTCCTGGAAATGACTACCGAAGAACTAATTATTAAAGGTATTGTTGAAAAAATTGGTTTAAAAGGTTCTTTTCTTAAAAGTAAGCGTAATGATGGCGACGAGGTGAAACTAGAAGGTGAAATCCTTGATCACCAAACCGGAATTGAATATATTCTTGGAGTGCTAATTAGCAAGGAACACGGTTCTATTAAAAGCCTTGACGAAATTGGAGCAGTGGGTCACAGAGTAGCTCATGGTGGCGAACATTTCAAAGAAAGTGCACTGCTGACAGAAGAGGCAATAGGCAAAATAGAGGAGTGTGCTGAACTGGCACCCTTGCACAACCCGGCCAACCTTAAAGGAATTTATGCCATTCAGTTATTAATTCCCAATGTAGAACAAGTTGCTGTTTTTGACACATCTTTCCATCAAACCATGCCAGCTCATGCCTACATGTACGGAATACCACAAGCACTTTACGAAAAGTACGGTATTCGCCGTTACGGATTTCATGGAACAAGCCACCGGTTTGTTGCACAGGAAACATGCAAGATGCTCAAGATTAAAATGGAAACCCACAAAATTGTAACCTGCCATTTGGGTAATGGTGCTTCTGTTGCTGCTATAGATCGAGGTCAGTCAATAGATACTTCAATGGGTTTCACTCCTCTGGAAGGCCTAATTATGGGAACTCGTTCAGGCGATTTGGATGTAGGTGCTTTTATGTTTATCATGGAAAAAGAGGAAATTGGACTAAAATCTGCCAATACATTAGTAAATAAGCACAGTGGTATGGTTGGTTTAACTGGAGTTAGTTCAGATATGCGAACCATCGAAGAAGCTGCCGAAAACGGAGATGAACGGTGTGCTAATGCTTTAAAAGCCTACGATTATCGCATCAAAAAATATATAGGGTCATACACAGCAGCTATGAACGGGCTTGATGTACTCATTTTTACAGGTGGAATAGGCGAAAACGCCGACACAACACGCCGTGGTGTTGCCAGTGATTTAGAGTACCTTGGAATAAAAATCGATCCTGAGAAAAACGACGGTTTGCGCGGTAAGCCAACAGTAATTAGTACCGATGACTCCAGGGTAAAAGTTGTTGTTATGCCAACAAACGAAGAGTTGGTAATTGCCAAGGATACTGTAAATATTGTGGAAAATAAATAACGTAAAACTCAATATATAATGATTAAGAAGCTCGATCAAATGTTTGATGCCCTGAAAAATCAGGACAGGAAAAAACTAGTTGCTGCCTGGGCCAACGATGCACATACAATCGGTGCTGTAAGCGAAGCTATTGATAAAGGTATAGTCGATGGCATATTGGTAGGCGATCAACAAGTTATTAAACAAACATGTGAAAGCGAAGGAATTGACATCAGTAAATTCACTATTGTGCACGTCGATACTGACGTTGAAGCTGCCAATAAATCAGTAGAAATGGTGGCCAATGGAGATGGCGATGTACTTATGAAAGGCCTTCTGAGTACTGATAAATATATGCGGGGTATTCTGAATAAAGAATATGGTTTACTCCCTCCGAAAGGTATTCTGAGCCACGTTACCGTTATCCAGAATCCAAAATACCATAAACTTCTGATTGTGGGGGATGTTGCTGTTATTCCGCAGCCAGACTTAAAACAAAAGATTGCCATAACCAACTACCTGATTCACGCAGCCAAATCATTAGGTGTAGAAAAACCAAAAGTTGCAGCTATATCTGCTTCGGAGCAGGTTATTGCTGATTTGCCGTCCTCATCTGAAGCTACTATTCTGGCAAAAATGTCGGAACGTGGCCAAATTAAGGGGGGTATTGTCGAGGGCCCATTAGCACTCGATCTTGCTGTTGATAAAGCATCAGCTCAAGTCAAAAAAATCGATAGCGAAGTGGCCGGCGATGCGGACTGCCTGCTTTTTCCGAATATTGAATCAGGAAATGTTTTTTACAAAACAAGTACGAAATTATCTGACACAGAACTGGGTGCAGTAGTGGCAGGAGCAAAGGTGCCGGCTGTATTGTCATCGAGGGGTGACAGTACGCAGACCAAATTGTACTCTATTGCCCTGGCAGCCTTGATGTCAAAATAATAAAATTGTAAACAGGGACTTCTTCGGAATTCCCTGTTTGCTTTTAAAAGTGCAGCTTATGAAACCAATCCGAAAACTCGACCAAATGGTTGAGTATTTAAAAAGCAAAGGAGAAAAAAAACGCATAGCTGTGGCCAATGCACAGGATACAAATACCATTGGAGCTTTAGCAGAGGCTGTGAAAAACGGTTTTGCAGAAGCATTAATGGTTGGCCCTAAAAGCGAAATTGAAAGCGCAGCAAGGCAACAAAATATTGATCCCGGTATTTTTCAAATCATTGATATTAAAGATGAAACTGAGGCCACATTTCATGCAAGAAAACTTGTTAAAAATGACGAGGCAGATGTGTTAATGAAAGGGCTCGTTGGGACAGATAAGTTTTTAAAGGCAGTTCTTGATAAAAAAGACGGGCTGTTGCCACCAAAAGCTGTGATGAGTTATGTGTGTGCAATTGAATTGCCTAAATATCACAAACTTTTGTTTGTTACCGATACTGCAGTATTACCCTTTCCCGATTTGAAACAGAAGGTGGCCATGCTTAATTATAGCGTAGAAATGGCCAATAAGTTTGGTGTTGAAAAGCCCAAGGTAGCCCTTATTGGAGCATCTGAAAAAGTTAGCGAAGGGTTTCCCAATAGTATCGATTATGCTATGATTAGCAAAATGGCTGAGCGTGGGCAAACCAAACCATGCATTGCCGATGGCCCGCTGGATGTGTTTTTGGCATGCGACCCCGAAAGTGTAAAAATAAAAGGAGTAAACACGCCCGTAGGAGGTGATGCTGATGTGCTTTTATTCCCAACACTGGAGGCATGCAATAGTTTTTATAAAGGTTTAATGTTGTTTGGCGGTGGTGAACTGGCCGGACTAATCCAGGGCACAGAAAAACCCGTTGTTGTAATGTCGAGAAGTGAAAGTGCGAAATCAAAGTTTTATTGTGTGGCCCTTTCATGTTTAATGAGCGAAAATAATTAGTAAAAAACCAAATAGATATGGATTGCTGTTACAGAATTCTGGCTATCAATCCCGGATCAACATCCACAAAGATAGCCGTTTATGAAAACGACAAATCGTTATTCCTCAAAACCCTAAGGCATAATTGCGACGAACTCGAAAAATTTGAGAAAGTTGCTGATGAATTTCAGTTCAGAAAAGATATCATTCTGCAAGAACTTGCTAATGCCGAAATAGAAATAGAATCATTAAGTGCTATCGTCGGACGAGGCGGACTAATAAAGCCTGTTGAAGGTGGTTGTTATGTTGTGAATGATAGGATGATAGAAGATTTAAAAAAGGCTGAGCGCGGTGAACACGCCTCAAACCTGGGTGCATTGATTGCACACAACATTGCCCGGGAAGTGAAAGATGCACAGGCATTTATTGCCGATCCTGTGGTTGTTGATGAATTACAGGATGTGGCACGTTTTGCTGGTCACCCAAAGTTTGAACGGAAATCTATTTTCCATGCACTCAACCAGAAAGCAATCGGAAGAATTCATGCCCGTTCAATGCACAAAAAATATCACGATTTGAATTTTATCGTTGCGCATATGGGTGGCGGTATTTCAGTTGGTGCACATCGTAAGGGTAAAGTAATAGATGTGAATAACGCCCTTGACGGAGAAGGTCCTTTTTCACCCGAACGTACCGGAACACTACCTGCTGGTGATTTGGCCAAACTCTGCTTTAGCGGCGAATTTACCCTTGAAGATGTGAAAAAAATGATTAAAGGGAAAGGCGGATTAGTAGCCTATATGGATACAAATGATGCCTATAGCGTAGAGAAAGCAGCTGGCAGTGGTGATGAAAAAGCGAAAATTGTTCAGGATGCAATGTGCTATCAGGTAGGCAAAGCAATAGGAGAGATGTCGGCTGTACTAAAAGGAGAAGTCGACGCCATATTACTGACCGGAGGAATTGCACATAACAAATATTTAGTTGATTATGTGCGCGAAATGGTGGGATTTGTTGCCCCGATTGTAGTTTATGCCGGAGAAGATGAAATGAAGGCGCTGGCAACAAATGCTTTATACGCACTAACAAACGAAATTGAAATAAAAGAGTATAAATAATAAGTTTATATAACCAGTTCAATAAAACCAACCAGCTAGTGCATTAATTTTTAATGTGCTAATTTTAAAAGACTGTAAACAAATTGCAAAGGGGTCTGTTTAAACGACAGCCCCTTTTTCATTATGATGCATTTGTAAGTAGAACTAAAATTGCACAGTTAGGGAAAACTAAAGGTGTGTTTATCGGAATTATTTGTTAATTAATCGAAAAAGACTGTAGGGTAGTCAAATGCAGGGCAAATAATTTTTTTCTTAATAATTTGTTTGTAAATTTGTACGAAACAGATGCAAACTTAGAGTGTCAATAATCTGTTAATGATTGTAGGGGGTTGATATTCAATAGTTTAAGATTTACTTATGAGTTCAAATACAAGATACTATCTTGATCCACATACATTAACCTATAAACCTGTAAAGAAAAACAGGAAACTTTTTTATAGAACAACCCTCTGGGTATCTTCTATAATTTTTGTCTTATCCATAAGCGCATTTATATTTTTAAATAGCTATCGCTTAACTCCCCATGAATGGATACTTTCCAAGCAAAATGAAAGATTAGCCGAAGAAATTATTGAAAAGAAAGATGCTATTTTCGCTTTGCGCGATACCTTGGTAGATATAGAAGAGAATGATGATATAATTTACCGCCCATTTGCCGAAATAAAGCCTATTCCCAAAGATATAAGGGAGGCAGGTTTTGGTGGTGTTGATCGCTACCGTGAATTTGCAGGAATGGAGTATGCCGACGATTTAAGTTCAGTGTTCCGGGAGTTTGATAAGCTTAAAAAGCAAATAGAAATACAAAAAAAATCATTCAATGAGGTTGAAAGTTTGGTGCAATATATTGATGAGTTTTATGCAGCAAAACCCGCAATAAGACCAATATCACAAAAAGACGAGATTTATATTTCTTCATACTATGGCAGAAGACTGCATCCAATTTATAAACGATGGAAAATGCACCATGGAATCGATTATGCGGCGCAAATCGGTAGTCCCGTTTACTCCACAGGTAAAGGCATCGTTAAAGCAGCTTATTATGCCTCAGGCTACGGCAAGGTAGTCAAAGTGGACCATGGGTTTGGTTATCTTTCAATTTATGCTCACCTTAATAAATATATTGTTAAGAAAGGTGATACCATAGGCAGAGGGCAGTTAGTTGGTTATGTGGGGAACACCGGTAGCTCAACCGGGCCACACCTTCACTATGAAATTAGAAAAAACAATCAAACCCAAAATCCGTTATATTTTTATATGGACGATCTGGAACCATATGAATATGACAGGATCGTTTCTAAATAGGCGTTTTGTACAACCTCTAAATTACTGCTGCATATGGAGAAAAAATTTATCGAAAGGTATGGTAGCCTTAAAAAGATAGAACCATTGAAATCTATCACCGACGACGCTGTGTTGCCAAATACACTTGCGTTTGAATGCCCTTCCCCTTTTCCTGGTTATTACGGTTCAAAGCCAACAGAAGAAATTCCACTATATGTTTATTTTATTTTGGATGGGTATTTGCATTTGGAAGATTTGTTACTGATTAAAGAAGATATTAAAAAGGTAGTGGATTTTGACTTTCATGCTACCATTTGTGCGCTTGAGTTTTTTGACGAAACCTTCAACGCGATAAGAGTCAGGCATGTAGAAGATTATTCTAAATTGCGTAAGTTACAACAATTATTAGTTGAGCACGGAATCCATTTTCATAAGAAGTCCAGGAAGTACAAATACATTGAAGATGCATTTATACGAATTAAGAAATTTTTCCAATTGGAAGAAATAGAGCCTGGTCTCTTCTTCGACCTTGTAGAGCATGACCATGGTTATATCAAGATTGATCAGCATCTTGAGATGAATGATTTTCTTGAAATAGCCAGGCAGGTCGACTATAACCTGGACATTATTGATTACGATGCTGCTTTGGCCTCCTATTTTGAAGACTATAAAGTGCATGATATGATCAGAATTTATACCGAAAAGATCGGCAAAGAGCTGCTTCAAAATATAAAGGTCGAATATGAGAAGAAAATTAGGAAATTGTTGAGCTGAAAAACGTTAAAAAAGCTGCCCCCTAAAAGGAGCAGCTTTTTTTTTACTTCAAATGTCTCGTCCTGAAATAGCGTTACACAAAAAGTAATGTTATGAATGAAAAATCTGAAAGTAAGTATGTTAAAAGAACGCAAAAGGATTATTCTTACTCCTTTAAATTAGCAGTTGTCCAAGAGTTCGAATCTGGACAAATAAGCAAGGGAGAGTTAAAGCGTAAATATGGAATCCAAGGAGATTCCACCATAAGGAATTGGTTAGAAAAATATGGTACCTTTGATTGGGCTAATAAAACTCCAGGTACTATGCCAAAAACACCAGAACAAAAACTTTTGGAACTTGAACAGAAAGTACGCCTATTAGAAAAGCAGAAGAAAGAGTTGGAGCAACAAGTTGAGAAATCCGATAAAAAGGCCATACTTTTTGATATGATGATCGATATAGCAGAAAAAGAGTTTAACATACCGATCAGAAAAAAATCCTTACCCGGGCAATCGAAACCTACCAAGAAGAATACAAAGAAGCAATAGCTTCTACCTGTAGATTACTCGGGGTAAATAGGCAGGTTTATTACCGGGCCAAAAGGAAAGAAAAGAGCAGAAGGTTAGTAGCTCAACAAGTTGTTGAATTAGTTACTCAAGTTAGAGTTCAAATGCCCAAACTCGGAACCAGAAAGCTATATCATCTCCTTCGTCCACAACTTAAGGGTTTAGGTGTTGGCAGAGATCGATTATTTCAAATATTAAAAGCAAATTACATGTTGATAAAACCCCAAAGACAATACCATATTACAACAGACTCACATCATCATTTTCGAAAGCACAAAAACCTTGTTGAAGGTTTATATATTCACCGACCAGAGCAAGTCTGGGTGTCAGATATAACATATATTTGTACAAGAAAAAATCCAATGTATTTATTTTTAGTAACGGATGCATATTCAAAAAAAATAATGGGATATACCGTTTCTGAAAGTCTAGCTTCAAATGGAGCTTTATCAGCTCTTGAGTCGGCCTTGAAAAATAGAAATTATAAGGATAAAGTATTGATACATCATTCTGATAGAGGTCTTCAGTATTGTTGTCATGAATATCAAGATATGCTTAAAAAGCATAATATTAGATGTAGCATGACTGAAAAATATGACCCTTATCAAAATGCAATTGCTGAAAGAGTTAATGGTATATTAAAACATGAATTCATCAATGGCATAAGTATTATCGATAAAGAGCTTTGGAGGCTCTTTATCGATAACTCGATTGGTATCTATAATAGTCAAAGACCTCATTATTCCTGTTATATGCTAACTCCAGATCAGATGCACAAACAAAATGAAATTCAAATGAGAACATATAAAAAAAGTGAGAATGAAATTAATCCCATTCTCACTTAATATTGTATTTTTAATCCATTAAAACCTGTAACGGTTATTTAGGACTAGTCAACATTGTAATACATTATTTTTTCCTTTTTTCGTATTGAAAAAAGCTTATGAGCTCAATGAGTTGTTCAGCCTGGGAAGATAGTTCCTCAGCACTGCTCGAAAGCTCCTCGCTTGAACTGGCGTTTTGTT
>Ga0102940_1000355_pt1 | contig 31932 bp, 32 predicted proteins | sample SalPonR2_C_D1_MG_FD_78215 | JGI IMG/M metagenome (GOLD analysis project Ga0102940, IMG submission 78215) | Salt pond soil microbial communities from South San Francisco under conditions of wetland restoration - Salt Pond MetaG R2_C_D1_MG | ecosystem: Environmental > Aquatic > Marine > Intertidal... | reverse complement strand
CAGATTTTTTGCCTAATCAAGGCAAAAACTGCGTGTGGTTAACACCAGTAGCAGTTTTTAACGCAGAGTAGGTGAAAAAGATGCCGTCATAAATCATAAAGGTTAATTTTGTGGACTACTTATCTGAAGTTGTTTAAGAATTCCTGGTGAGATGATTGGTAACGGCTTTCAATGTGTTGCCAAGGGCTCAGTGAGGAGTTTTTAAACAACTTCTCTTTAAAGATAAGTGGATACCAAACGTAAAGGAGATATTGCAGAGCAAAGTGTCATTCTCAGAGCCCTGGAATTAAGCTTTGATGTGGTGGCACCACTGGGAGATCGCCTACCTTACGATCTAGTCCTTGCCAAAGGGCAACAATTCTTTCGTATTCAGGTAAAAGCGGCCTGGTACGACTCTGCCAAAGAAAACTACGCTGTTGATGTACGAAGAACCAAAGCGCATCGTAGGGAAATGCTGCGTACATACTATACAGATACTGACTTCGATTTCGCCATCCTCCATATTCAGGAGCGCTAAATCTTTTACGTTATGCCCGTAGAGGTATTTAATTCTTGTGCCTCTGAAATTCATTTAGTAGAATCAGAAAAAAGACAACGCAAACCGAAATCTTTTGCTTTTCGGGAAGCCTGGAATTTAATAGGGTGACTACAAAATAATCAGTCCTTTCCCCCAGATTGAAAGCTAAAAAGCAGCGCATCCAGCGCACCATTTTCGCCTATTTCACCTTCTAATATGGCTTCCGAAATTTTGAAATAACCTGCTATATCTTCCTGGTCGAACTTACCTTTTTTTAGGATTAAGCGGTAGACCAAATTGTATACCTGATTGTCTAGCTCCAGATCTACGCTACAGGGAGAACTGTGGTCTGCTTTGAGGTCTGTGGTGTCAGCGGAGTAGGCCCTTTGTTTTATCCAGATTTTGTCCTGTGCCGGGGCCGTACGGTAGGCCCGTTCAGCCATTTTATCTCCGACGACCTTATCTTTTTCGCTGCTGAGGACGACCAGGTCGATATCTTTCTCCAGGGCCGCATAGTCTTTCTTTCGCATGGCTTTATAAATTCCGGTGCCGGGCTGGCAGGCGAATATGGCTGCTGGTTTAGGTAAACCATGTTCCTGGTAGGCTAATCCGAAAAATAGTGAGGCGGCACCACCGTAGGAATGTCCAAAATAATAGACTTCCGGATCATCGGCAATCAGGTCTTTTGATGATCTGAGCTGATTTAGACCGCCAAGCAGCCCCTTACTCATATTTTCGGCAAATTTCCGGGGCCCCGGTCGATACGAAGATTTTTGATACCTGGGGTAAATGACCACGCAGCCAAGTCCCACCAGGTGCTTGATCCATTTGCCGTAGATCGCCGGATTGATGGCGCCGTAACCGTGAATAAAAAAGACAATTTTCTGATGAGGCGCCTCCTTATTGGCGTAAAATATGTAATAGCCATCTTCCGCATCATAATCGGCGATGGTTTGGATGGCGACCGAATGTTCTTGCTGGTAATTTTTTGCTGCGGCCGAGGATTGCGGTTGCAACCTGCTTATACTACAAGAACTCATTATCGCCAATAAGAATATTATCGATAGATATTTCATTTCCATGGGGGCTTTATTTTGAAGTTGTTTAAGAATTCCTGGTGAGATGATTGGTATTGGCTTTCAATGTGTTGCCAAGGACTCAGTGAGGAGTTTTTAAATAACTTCTTTATCCTCAAATGCAATAGACAACTATTTCTCTTCCAACAAATGCATTAATTCCTGTACTAATTCCGGATGCTCATTCGCCACATTTTTGGTTTCTTTTGCCGGGCTACGGTGATCGTATAACTCCACAAAACCATCCGGGTGCAAGATCAGTCGATGGGTATCCGTACGTAGCGTTTTGGCCCCTCTCCAGTAGGCCAGGGCGGGGTGACCGCTGGCCTGAGGATCGGCCAACAGGGACTTTAGCGATGTGCCCTGGGTGAAAACAGGCATTTCAATACCGGATAAATCGCAGAGAGTGGGAAAGATATCCAGGGTCTCCACAATGGCACTGGTTTTAGCCCCCTTATTTTCCATGCCCGGGTAAGATATTACGAGCGGAGATCGCAGGGACTCCTCAAATAAGCTGTGCTTGCCCCAGATCGCGTGTTCGCCGAGGTGCCAGCCGTGGTCTCCCCAAAGGACAAGGATGGTATTCTGGTCGGCTCCCGTCCGTTTTAATTCCGTCAGTATTTTCCCGACCTGTGCGTCGGCATAACTGACGCAGGCGGCGTAGTGCCGGCGTACAGCTTCCGCAAAATCCGAATCCTGATTGGGGTCTTTTCCCCAGCGATTATACTTCATGAATTCCCCCGATTCGTGCCAGGTAGTTTTCCCGGCGGGCTTTTGGGGGTGTGGAATTTTAGGTAGATCCACCCCCTGGTACGGCTCCATATAAGATTGGGGCGCGCCAAAGGGTAGGTGGGGCCTGATCAAGCCCACGGCAAGAAAAAAAGGCTGGTCCTCGTCGGCTGCGAGCTGGTCTAATTGCTCGAGAGCTTCCCTGGTAATGAGGCCATCCGGATAGATGTCGTCCGGACCGGGTGCCGACTGAAAGACATCCATCTCACCCGCCTTTACCCGGATCTCCCCACGGGCCAATCCGTGCATGGCGCCGCGCGGATGCTGCCAGGGGCCGGTGGGCATCAGGTGTTTATCCCAGGCATTGGGCATTTCAATGACATCGGGATCATCCCAATCTTCGCCCCCTCTGCCGCCGGGATGGTGGGACACTTTGCCGACGGATACGGTGGTGTAACCATGGGTTTTGAACCATTCCGGCATGCTGGGAAAAACGGCCTCGCCATCTTTGACTATTCTATCCGCGCGGTTGAATAGGGCCTGGTTAGTCGCGGGGCCGTACTGACCCGTCAACAATGTATATCGGGAAGGGCCGCAACTGGGCGCGTTGACGTAATGCCGCTGGAAAGCAAAACCGTTTTCCGTCAGTTGATCGATATGCGGGGAGGAAATGTAATCCGCACCAAAGCTCTTCAATTCGGGACGCAGATCGTCCACACAAATCAGTAGGATATTGGGCAGTTTTTCTTCCGTCGGATTGGAACATTGAAAAAACAAGGTTGAACAAAGCAACAAGAGGAAGGTCAGGGGGTGGTTCTTCATGATGGGTTTAATTGATTAGACCCATAATATCCGACAAATTCATTGGATGACCAAACCGCGATCTTAAGTTATTCTTTCACGTGCCGCTCAAAGAAGCGCCAAAAGCGCTGGGCCGCATCGTAGCCCTGTGGATTGTTTTTACCATTAGGGTAGACGTGCTTCATGTCGGCAATCACTGTAAGTACGTACTGCCCATTTCCACCGTTTTCGCTGTCAAAGCGGATCGTCGACTGTTTTCCGGGCTGATGATTCTCCCGAAAATCAGGATCCAAATCCAGACTGCTAATGGCATTATCGATGTTAGGACCGTAGACCGGGTGATTGACCCAGTCGGCAGCGCGCTCGGGAATAGCGACCTGATCCCGCTCGATGATTTTAGGGTCTCGGGAGCCGATAATCGTATAGACCGGAATGGGACCCGCGGGAATATCATAGGCAATTCGAAAAAGTCCACTACCGGTGGCCAGGGCAGCGAAGAGATCACTGACTTCAGGCAGCAGACGACTGCTCACGAAAGCAGCGCCGTTGGAAAATCCCGTAGCGTAAACTCTTTGGGCATCAATTTTCAAACTTTTTGTAATACTATTGTGTAGTGCCCGCAGCAGGCTAACGTCGTCCTTTAGTTCGGTTCCGGGAGCTACGGCATTAATGAGGCCTACAGAATTCCACTTGGTCTGCTGTCTACCCAGATCAGTGATAGAGTATTTAGAGCCGGTAGGGAAAACAACGATAAAGCCTTCCTGGTCGGCCTTGGCTTTCCAGCCGGTGATATTGTACATCTTATGGCCCGTCCCTCCTGATCCATGAAACATATACACCAGTGGTACCGACTGATTGTGCTGATAAGAGTTGGGTATATAGACGAGGAAATGCCGATCTTCACCTTCCCAGGGCATGACGTAATCCGTACGCCCCACTTGCCAGGAAAAGGCCGTATTGGCTTCCACTTTTATCATTTGCGGCCGTCCACGCTGCCCTTCCAGGTTTATTGGGATCCATAGCCCCAAAAGGACTAAACAAAATACAGGTAAGTACGAGGTTTGGAATAAGGTTTTCATCTTTTTCGGTTTTATAAAAGAGATCCCTAAGGGTCGATTATTTCCCGATGTCTCCCCATTTTAGCACTTCTTTAACGACCACACGCTCACCGCATCTCCGCCAGCATCCCTTCCTTCATGGCATAAGCCGATACGTATATCGTCTGAATACCCGCTACTTTGCAGACGTATTCCACTAATAATAAAGCCACGACGATCATATCTGCCCTTTCCGCTGGCATTTTATCCATCGCTAGGCGGGTTTCCAGATCACTGGCAATGATATAGCCGTTGACCAGGCCCAGACGGCTGGCGTCGATTTCAGCACAATGGGGTCCGTGCTCCGCCTCGCCCAACATGTTTTCAATGACATCAAAGGTACCGGAAGCCCCTACCAGTGATTGACAGGGTGTGGCTTTTAGCGCTGTTTTTAGCGGTTGAAGCGTACGCTCGAGGAAATAGAGCAGGTCCAGTTTTTGCTGATCGGAAATGGGATCAGTCTGGTGGAAGCGTTTGTAGAGTACTGCTACCCCAATGGGAAAACTCTGGGCCCAGTAAACCTGCTCCTGGTCGGCAATGATGAATTCCACACTACCGCCACCAATATCCATGATCAGCATGGGCTCTTTCTGCATGGGGACCACCTGGATAACGCCCTGGTGGATAAGAGCGGCCTCTTTGTCACCATCGATTAGTTGAATCTGGATGTCAGTTTTATCCTTTATTTCCTGCATCAGTGCCGGACCATTCGAAGCAGTACGCAGGGCCGCGGTGCCAAAAGCCTGCACCTGATCCACGTCCCATTCGGCTATTTTTTTTGCGTAAGCAGCAATGGCAGCAATGGCCCGTTGGTAAGACACAGCACCAATGGTTTCAATTCCTTCCTCGGCCAGCTTGATAAATCGTCTTTCCCGGTATAATTCCCGAAAGCCCTCTTTCTCAAATTCGACGATTAGGAGATGAAAGGTATTCGTGCCCAGGTCAATAACAGCTGCTTTCTTCATATTATAAAGTATAAATTCCGCGCACGGCAATGTGTTTTCCTAAAAAAGTGCCGGCGGTAGGGTCGGCCTGTAAGTTAGTAATATATTTTGACCAGCGGACGTCCAGCGCCCAGTCTTCTGTGAACTGGAAAGCCACCCCGAGGTTATATTGAATCAGGTCATCGCGAAAATTTTGGTTGTCGGAAATATCGTTGCCAAAAACGTCGATGGCCTCAGTACTAATCAGGCGGCCGTAGGAGAGTCCCGCACCTACCTGAAACTTCCAGTCGCGGAAATAAATCATTAGGGGGACTTCCACCAGATTTAAACGGATTTTGTCAAAGCTTGCACCAGCCGGATCGTTTAGGGTGCGGCTGCTCCCGTGCTGACTGTATAACAATTCAATGCCAAAGGCCCAGCGCTCGCTGAGGAGGGTATTCACCCGGGCACCGGCCTGAAAGCCAAATTTATTGTAACCCGCCAAAAGGTCCCCGTCGATCTGAGCCAGTACGACACCACCCACCAGGCTACCTTCAAATCGCTGTTGGGCAGTCACCAACGCAGTGCTCAACAGAAAGCTCAAAAAAAATATAAGTCTTAAGTTATTCATTTTCCTTAGTTTTGTTTCGAAACAAATGGCCGTTAATTATGTCTTTCAAATACACCAAACATTTTCTGAAAAAGCTGGAGAGCCTTTTCGATACCCTGGAATATACGATACGTTATGAAAAAGGAAATTTTCAATCGGGTTATTGTATTGTGGAAAATAAGAAAATCGCGGTGATCAATAAATTTTTTGATACCGAAGCAAGAATTAATACGCTTTTGGATATCTTATCTACAGTGGAGGTAGATGTCGAAACCCTGGATGAAAAAGAAGCCAAACTTTATCGAGACCTGGACAAAGGCGATTATTTGAATAATGAAGAAACCGAAGAATCATCGAACTAACATTCACATTTTTGGGTACGGGTACTTCGCAGGGCATTCCCGTTATTGGCTGTAACTGCACTGTTTGTCAATCGGAGGATCCGCGGGACAAAAGACTGCGGACGGCACTGGCGATTCGAGCAGGAGACACACAGCTGGTGGTAGATTGTGGGCCCGACTTTCGTCAACAGATGTTGGCCAATAAAATCACCTGGGTGGATGCTATCCTGATGACGCACGAACACAATGATCATATTGTAGGGATGGATGATGTGCGGCCCTTTAATTTTATGAATCATCAGGATATGCCGGTTTACGCCAACGAGCGGGTTCAGCAACAGCTCAAAGAGCGTTTTGCGTATATCTTTGAAAAGGAAAATCGCTATCCGGGAGCCCCCATGTTATATTTGCATGGTATCGACAAAGATACGCCCTTTGCGGTGAATGGTATCCCTATACAGCCCATCGAGGTCATACACGGTCGGCTTCCTGTCCTGGGTTTCCGCATCGATAACTTTGCCTACATCACCGATATGAAGACGATCAGCGACGAAGAGTTCCATAAATTGGAAGGGGTGGAATACCTGGTCCTGAATGCGCTGCACCACAAAGAGCACCATTCTCACATGAACCTGGAGCAGGCCGTGGCTTTTTCACGCCGGGTAGGGGCCAGCGCTACTTATCTGACGCATGCCAGTCATAGAATGGGCCTGCACGCGGAGGTACAGGCCCAATTGCCGGCTAAAGTATTCCAGGCCTACGATGGGTTATCGGTGCGGGTTACCTAACATGGTCACAAGGAAATAATTATCTTTTATTGCCGAAAGCCCGCCAGGTTACTGACGGCATTTTCCATTTGGTCCCAATCCGAAAGGAGTTCTATGGCGGATTGATGTTGTTTTTGTCGAGCCAGGTCCAGGGCGGTTTCGCCCATCATATTTTCCAGTTCCGGATTTGCTCCGTTTTCCATCAAAGTTTTCAAAAGATCCAATTCTCCGAGGTCAGCGGCAATGTGCAGGCTACTATTATCGAAATAGTTGAGGGCATTGGCCTGTGCACCGTAATCGAGTAATAGTTTGACGATGGTCTGGTTCTTGGTTTGAATGGCGGTTTGTAGCAGCGGTTCGCCGATGGCGTTTTTCCAATTGACATCTTCCTGTGCCTGCTTACTTTTCTTGAGTAGCATTTTGGCCATAGCCAGGTCTTTCGCGCGGACGGCCTTAGCCAGCGGCAGGGTGCCATCATCATCTTTTACACTGGGATCCGCTCCGTTCTTCAGCAGCAGAGCCAGTACGCGCATCTGACCCGTTTCTACCGCATGGGATATCGGAGTGCTGCCTTTAGAAAGGCTATTGAGACGAGCGCCATTGTCAATCAGCATCTGTACTAGGTATAAATCTCCCTGGTCAATGGCCAGCCATAAAGGGGCTTCGTCGAGTTCGTTTTTCAGGGCCGCTTTAGCCCGCTTCGCCACGATCTCAATGATGGGTTTATTCCGTTTTTTAATGGCTAAGGTCAGTGGCGTTTCACCGGCTTTATTCTTCAGGTTAATCACAGCTTTATCCGATAGGGTTTTGACCAGATCGACGTCCTGTTGTTGAATCGCCAGGGTGAGCGGCGTTTCGCCGTTTTTATCGTGTTCGTAATGCGCCAGGGTCCAGGAAAGTCGTTCAATTTGGTGTTTATCTTTGGCATCCACTGCGTCGAACAGGTATTGGGTACGCTGTTCGGGCGTCATCTCTTCGAGTGGGATGTCAGCAATGGCAACGGAATCTTTCTTAGATTTTTGGGCAAATAAAAGGGAGGTGCATAGCACGGCCATGAGGGTGACCATCAACGATTTTGATAACGGCATACTTCACTTGTTTTGTGGCATTGTTCCTGATTTCCCTTCTGGGAAAAAATACCTGATGAAGTAGAGGGTGCTGCAATAAGTGTGTGTTGAATTAAAGGATATAGGAAAGGATTTTCATCCCACTGTGCAGGTTAATAATGCTTTTCCGGGGAAGAATATTGTATGGGCTGTCAGAAATTCTTTATTTTAGGTACTTGAACCAGAAGGGCAAATTTCCGAAGTCCGGCAGATTAACAAAGCCTTTCCCACTTTAACCTTTAAAAGGTCACTATGTCTAGAATAGATTACATCACGCTTGCGCTGGTTGCACTTTGTCTGGGCGCATTGATCTTTCTTTTGGTAAAGGTCGCTCGTATAGACGATAGCCTTCCTTCCACCCTCGCAGAAGAAGAAGAAAAGGTAGGGAAAATAGTGGTCGATTCCACGGTAAGTTCAGATACGCCAGCAATAGCAATGGGGGATACGGTGGTTTCGCTTCCGCAAAAAAAGCAAGGGACCGTACTGGCCGGCGAAGAAAAAAGATACCTGGTCGTAGCGGCCTCTTTCCCGGAAGAGCAGTTGGCACAAAAAGAATTGGATCGACTGATGAGACTGGGGTATGCAGACTGCGAGATTGGTTATTTTAACCAGCGTAAGATTGTCTCGGTCATTGCTGGTCGTTTTGATGATTATGGTATCGCTTCGGCTTTCGCCCAAAAAATGAACGAGCAACATCAGTTAGAAGCCTATGTACATCGCAAGCGGTTGCAGTAAATTAAAAAATACCAGCTGATGACAAAGTGCCGTAGTTGTGCAATCGAACATACCATTTACTTTCGCTACGGCCCAAGCTGTGGAGCTAGAGTAGTGCGAGAGCGGCTTACCCTGCGTGTTTTGTTCCGGGAATTTATCGAGGCCTTGACCAACCTGGAAGGCCCCGTTTGGAATACACTACGGGATCTTACCCTCCGGCCACGCCTGGCTACGCAGGGTTTATTACTGGTATTCGAGGGCGGTACATGACGCCAGTACGCTATTTATTGCCTTTACGATTTCCGGTTTGTTCTTTGTGCTTTTTCAGGGATATTTTGAGGAGGCCTATCCTAATACTTTTGCAGCAGATTTTAAAAAGTCCTGGCAGACTAGTGTTTGGAGAAGTCTGGTGACGGTAACCATAACTTATATTGTCTATTTTATTATTGCAGGTCTGGGTGTTAGCCTGTATCTGTTGATACCCATGATTCTGGAGAGAATTTAGCCTATCCGTTTATTTTAAATTAAACGTTTAATAACCGACTAAGAGTACGATCTGTCTGCATATTTGTATCGAAAGCAATTCTTCCGGCCGGGAAGTTGCCATTTTGAAATGAGAGGGCCAGCGGTCCTCATTAAAACCTGTAGATATGAATAACCTGAGAAACAGTGTGCGCCTGGTGGGTCATCTGGGCGCTGATCCCGAGTTTAAAAAATTGGATAATGGCAGTGCGCTGACCAAGTTTAGCCTGGCTACCAATGAATATTACAAGGGAAAGGATGGTGAAAAGATGACCACCACGCACTGGCACAACTGTGTCGCCTGGGGAAAAACCGCTGAACTGATGCATCAATTACTCAAAAAAGGACAGGAAGTCATCCTGAGTGGTCGCATCAATTACAATTCTTACCAAGACCAGAACGGACAGAACCGGAAACGCACCGAGATCATTGTCCATGAGTTCTCCAAGGTTGGGAAAAAAGAAGTGGAGGCATCCTGATGGCGATGGTAGACTCCCGTCTGTCCGCTTTCGAGCGGACAGGCTTTTTTTTACCACTTCTTCAAAATGGCCTGCGCTTCGCTTTGACGGTAATGGTTTTCGCTTTGAGTTATTTCCTCAAAGGTCTCCCGAGCCATTATTTCTTTACCGGCCTGGTATTGGCTAAGGGCCAGGTACCACTGCGTCTGTTGTACCAGTGCGGCGGGCGCATTATTATTTAGGATGCCTTCAAAAAGCTCAGCGGCACGGGTGAAGTTAGGTGGAGCCAGATTCAGATAACTCTGAGCAAGTAGGAAAGCATCCGTAGCTTCCAGTTTGACATTATTCTGTTCCAGCTGGTTGATGATTTGCTGATAATCGCCCCTGCTATACCAGCGCCCCAGCTCAGCGCGCTGATCATTGGTGTCGCTACTGCGCTGATTCCCATAAATATTACCATAAGGTTCCTCAAGGGCATCGGCCACTAATTGATCAGTACTGCCGGTGGGCAGGATTCGATCGCGAAGTAGGAATACGCATAGCACGAGCCCGAGTACAGCGGCGGCTATACTCAGTAATCGGGGATTAAGTCGTCGCGTCTGCGTGGGGACATGCTCCTGAACTAATCTTTGCTTAAATTCCGCCAGGTACTCTTCCAGTTCGGCACGGCTGGCGCCGTATTCCCGGTAATAGTACCGAATCCCCTCTACGACGGTTCGGTGGTTTTCATCTTGTGCCAGGAATTGTTCTACTCGTTCCTGCGAGGAAGAATCCAGCAATCCCTCCACGTAATCGAGGAGTAGTTCGAAGCTGATACCTGGTTGATCCCGTAAGGTCATGACGTATTAGTTTATCTATTGAGCAAAAGCCTGCCGCAATTTGTTTCTGGCGATTGACTTTGTATTCGCTGCCGTTTTTTCGGTAATTTTCAATCGGGCAGCAATCTCCTGATTGTTGTATCCTTCTTGATGCAATTGCCAAATCTGCCATTCTTTACCGTTCAGTACCGATTGTATTTTTGCTTTAATATCTGCTGCTGCCAGTTGTTGATCTCCTTTGGCCGGAGCGGTCGTCTCCAGATTAGGTTTGAGCTGATCGATGATCTCCCGCCGGCGTTTTTTTTGTGAAAGCAGGCTGAGGCAACGATTTTTGGCAACGGTGAACAACCACCTTTCGGGTTTTTCTATTGTTTCCTTTTCCTGCTCGAATAATTTCAGCAGCGTATCAGTGGCAGCATTCTCTGCCAGTTCAATATCTTTGAGAAAAGCCAGGCAATACATCGTTAGTTTTTTGTGACAGGGTAAATAATACCGACTAAATAGCGCCTGTTTATTAGTTTTTTTGGCGACCCAGAGCTGCTGAAATGGATTTTCCAGGTTGGATTTTGCCCATAAGACGAATAAATCCTCGATTATTCCCGAAAGGATGCTACTTTTTTTAAAAAAACCAGCGAAATTTAAGCTATTCATCGCTTTTAGCTTTGATACCTGCTTAAGATAAAGAAGTTTTTGAACCAAAACCGAGATTTTGCAAAGCTTTCGATCCTTGTTGTTCTGTTTTTTTCTCCCCCTGGTGTTCGGTAGTCCCTTTGCTTTGTCTGGACAGCCGACAGCGGTTTTGTTTCAACGGGCTGATTCACTGAGCCGGCATTCCCATACACACCGCTCAGACTCGATTTATTTGTACTTGTTGAATCAAAAAGATCTAGCAGATCCGCAATTGGTTCGATTTCGGGCCCTGCTGGGTTTGAGTAAAAACCGCCTGGATTACTTTCAGTTTGAACCTTTCGAGAAATACATTGAACAGGCAGATCGCTTATTAAAGAATCGACCGGATTTGCCTGTTTTCTACAAAGCAAATTACTATTCTTTAAAGGGGCGGGCCGCTCAGAATCGGGGGCGCCTATCGGAGGTCGACGATTATTTGCTACTAAGTACAGAAATCTACAAGAGTCGACCCGAATATTGGCGAGAACTGGTAGGGGTTTATTTGTTCCATTCGCAAACTCAAATCAGGAAAAATAATCCACGCCAGCAAAAGTTGCTGATTGATAAAGCCTTTGCTGTCCTGTTGTCAAAAGAAGCAGATGCCGAGCTGATGGGCGATGCGAATCTACAGCTGGCTCGCTATTATCGACAACAGAACCAATGGGAAAAACATCTAAAGCACGCCCAGCAAGCAGAGAAGAACTATCGTCAGGCCTTCGGAGACATCCATCCTAAACTGGGAGTGGCCATCCAATCACAGAGTCACTTCTATGACCAGGCCGGGGACTTGAATACCATGTTGGACCGGCTCGAAAGAAGCCAGACGGTTTTTGATCAATTGTATCCGGAGCACTATGCCCGAATTGGTCAAAATGCAGGCTTATTAAGTAATAGTTACCGGCGTCTGCAGCGCTACGAACTTGCCCATCAGTATATTGATTTGGCCATTGATCGATTGAGCAGACACCTACAAAACGCTAAGGTACCGGTACTGGCCGATATGTACCGGCGCAAAGCCCTCATCTATGAAGGACAGGACAGTCTGGAATTGGCGGTCAAGTACTTTGAGCGCTCTTTGGATATTTTTGAGGTTAACCGGGGTAATGTGCGGGACGTTAGTCGGAATTATCAGGGCCTGGCGCGCTGCTATTTGACCCTGGGCGAGCTGGAGCAGGCGGAAAAATTCAACCGGGCCGATTTCCTACTGCTCACCCAGAATTTTGGTGCAGACTACAGCCTGTTGGCACAAACCTATCTTACCGCTGGGCAATTAAAAAATCAGAGCGGCCAATTGTTGGAAGCGGTCGCCCAGTATCAACTCGCCCTGGAAAAATCAGCACCCGGGTTTAAAGCCCTTCATTGGAGTGATTTGCCCCGTGCGGAGGATTTTGAATATATACCCACGGCCATTCCCACTTTACAGGCTAAAGCTCAGGCGCTCAGACAACTCGGGCGACAGGAGGAAGAACAATTACGGTACCAACGGGCAGCATATGACACCTATCTATTGGCCATTGATTTAATTGATTTATTGCGCTCTACTTATCAGTCGGAAGAAACCCGACAGATTATTCAACAGAATGGGGCCGTAATGTATCAGCAAACGTTGGAGACCATGCTGGTCTTACAAAAAGAACGACCAGGAGCTTACTGGACCGATAGCCTCTTCAGCCGGATTAATCAGGGAAAATCGCTTTTGTTACGGGAAGCGATCCTCGATCGGGAGGCCCGTCATTTCGCAGGTATTCCCGATAGTATTTTACAAAAAGAGCAAGAGCTAAGAGCAGCCATCAGCGATTTACAGTATGGATTTAGGGCAACGGAGGCACCGCTTACTACTGGCCAACGAAAACGGGAGTTGGCTTACCTAAAGCAGGAGCTGGCCGACTGTATCGCCTACATTCGGGAGCAGTATCCGAAATATTACGATTTAAAATATGCGGATAGAGATTGGCAGCTTTCTAGCCTGCAGGAGTACTTGTCAAAGGAGCAGGCCATCGTTCAGTATTTCTTTACCACTCAAGCCCTGGTCGTCGCTATACTGCAGGCCGATCAAATTGAACTAAAAGTGCTGCCCCGTCCGGATTCGCTGGATAAGACGATCGACCACTTTCTAAAAGCCCTAAGAGATATTGACTTCATCCGTGCGAACAAAACTCAGGCAGATGCCTACCTGGCTGCCTATGGGCATGAGTTGTACGAAGCGCTCTTTTCGGGCGTAGTTGCTCACCTGGGGCCAAAAATCAACCAATTAATTATTATTCCTGACCGTAGACTGGCAGCTATTCCTTTCGAAAAACTACTTTCTTCTTCGGTTCGCCCAGAGTTACCCTATCGGGACTGGCCCTGGCTGCTAAAAGAATATCGGATTAGTTATGCGTACTCTGCCGATATGTGGCAGCAGGGGGAGGAGCGGTCAAAGTCTCCGTCTGCCAGCCTTCGACTGGCGGCTATGGCTCCGTCTTATGCGCAAGTCGGGGCTTTTACGGGGATGGAAGACCTGCTGTTTGAGTTGCCCAATACCCGAACGGAGGTACGCCGTATAGAAAAAATATTTGGAGGAGAAACCTGGGTGGGGTCCTCCGCGACCAAAGAAACATTTAGAAAAGCGCTGGGCCAGTACGATGTTTATCATCTGGCGATGCACGGAGTAATTGATAACGAGGAACCCCTGCGTTCCTACCTCGCTTTTGAGTCGGATGAAAACCTGGCAGCTTTTGACAAGCTTTCCGTCGCCGAATTATATGCTTTAGATCTGGATACTCGCCTGGTCGTCTTGAGCGCCTGCAATTCCGGAGTAGGGCAGATACACCAGTCGGAAGGGATGATCAGTCTGGCGCGGGCCTTTGCTTATAGTGGTGCAGCCTCCATTGTAATGAGTCGTTGGGCCGTTGCTGATAAAAGTACAGCTGAGTTGATGGAACAGTTCTACCGACAGTTAAAGAAAGGTAAAGCTAAGGATGAAGCACTGCGGCAGGCGAAATTAAATTATTTAGGGGAAGTTGACGATCCTTTGTTTTCACACCCTTACTACTGGGGGGGCTTCGTTGTGATTGGGGATGCGCAAGCTATTTTTAGCAATCCACTAAAGAAGTGGGCCTGGATGCCCATCGCCGTCTTGCTGCTCTGGTGGTTGGCCCGAATTATTTATTACCGGATCAGGTAAAGATTATCTATGGTTGTTTAGGGGGTAAATGTCTGTTTTTTAGGTTTTTATAAAACTGTTTTATTGGGTTTACTCTTTGGAGTCACGTAAAATCTGTCCTTTTTTGTCCCGAGTCCAGTCAGCAGTGTAGCCTATATTGGAAATGATAATACTAATTTATCGTTAATTAGGGTGCTAGTTTTAGGAGACAGGCTTAGGCATAGCTTGTCTCCTTTTCTCTTTTTGCGGACTACTTAAGTTCGATACTTCTAAAAAATAAACCCTTCAGTCGAGTTGCTGCTGGGATTCTATTGATTATTTTAGATATTGGCGGCATTAAAAATTAAAAACGTATTTTAGGTCATAAGATGCAAGAAGTAAGCCCGGAAGAGATACTAACCCGCCTTAAAGCGGATGATAAATCTGCACTGAAATCCCTCTTTCAGGCCTATTATGCTTATGTCTGTAGTAATATCCTTCGCATTGTAAAGGATCGGGTGCTGGTTGAAGATCTGGCCCAGGAAGTTTTTTTGCGCTTCTGGCAAAAGCGACACCAAATTGAAGTCAATACCTCACTAAAGGCCTATTTACGACGGATGGCTATCAATGAGGCCTTAGGTTATTTGCGTAAACAAAAAGTATTTGCCGAAGAAATTGATCAGGATACCATGGGGGGAACCACCCGCAGTGGTGAAAAGCAATATCTACATCTGGAGCTGGAAGACCACATCCGTTTGGCCATTAATCAATTGCCTCCCCGTTGTCGTACCGTATTTCAACTGAGTCGTTTTGAAGAATTGACCTATAAAGAAATCGCACAACAAATGGATATTTCGGTGAAAACGGTAGAAAATCAAATGGGTAAAGCCCTGAAGTTTTTGCGGAAGGAATTAAAAAACTATTTACATTTTTTCCTGTAATAGGATAGGGGGCTACACCCTCATTCGGCATCCGGTTAATTAGGATTAAAGATTTATGACAAACGAGGCACAATATCTGGAACTAATGAGTAAGTATCTGTCGGGGAATATCAGCCCGTCAGAGCGTAAACAGCTATTGAGCTGGGCTGAGGAATCACCCGCTAATCAGGCCTTTTTTGAAGAGATTATTCAACTCTGGAGCATCTCCGATGCCTACGAAGAACCCATCTTCGAAGTAGACGAAGAAGCCGCCTGGGCTAAATTGGAACCCCGCCTCGAAATTGCGGAATCTAAAAAAAAGGGTAATGATGCGATAACGGAAGAGCCGAAGGCCAAAGACAAGCCGGATGATAGCGAGGTCAACACACCGGTGGGGGGTGGCCATTCGCCCAAAGTTATCCCAATGAAGCCCAAAGGTCGCAACTGGCGGCGCATCGCGGCCGTTGCCGTAATACTCATCATGAGTACCGTAGCCTTTTATCAGGTATTTATGCCACAGCCTTACCGGGAGGTGATTACACAGAACGACGAGCGGCAGGAGGTGCTACTGCCCGATGGTACTAAAGTATTACTCAATCAGGCTTCCAGTTTACGTTATAGTACCCGATTTAATCAACGCACTGTGCGTCTGGAAGGGGAAGCCTTTTTTGAAGTGGCCAGTATGCCGGAGCGTCCTTTTAGCATTACTTCGGGCGAGGTAACGACTACAGTGCTGGGTACGGCTTTTAATGTAAGAGCTTATCCTGGGGAAGCCGAGGTAGAAGTAGTGGTGCAGGAAGGTCGCGTACAGGTAGAAGCCAGTGGGAATCAAGTAGATCGGGAGCCGGTGCAACTTCGTCCGGGGGAAGCCGTTCGCTATGACAAACAAGCGCAGGCGCTGCAAGCCGCTGAAGTCCCCATTGAAGAGGTAATGGTTTGGAAATCTGCCAGTCTGGCCTTCGAGGACGAAGCGTTTACCCAAATTGCCCGTAAGCTAGAACGCTACTTCAATGTAGAAATAGAATTAGCGGAGAACAATTATAGCAATTGCCCTTTCACCATCGACAAGATCGTGCGCCCCAGGCTGGAGGATATATTTTTGATTTTGGAGGGATTGGATTTCGAAATCGAAGAGTTGGGCCCCGGACACTATCGGATTACTGGTGGCATGTGCGAATAAAATCATTTTATGCTCACCCGTTTACTCAAAACACACTTATGGTTTTGTTGTATATTATTTGCCTTCGCGGCAAAAGGGCAGGCGAATTATGCCTGGTCCTTTCAGGGTACTCCTTTGAAAGCCGTACTGGACGAATTGCACGAAAGTTATGCCTTAAGTTTTGCCTACAGCAGCCGTTTTATTCCTTTGGAGACACCTATTCAGGCTTCTGCTAATACGGCTTCCTTGGAAGATGCGCTAAATGGTATATTCGATCCACTCCCCGTAACCTATCGGCGGGTGGGCCAACAGATTATTTTACGGCCGCAAAAGGTGGAAGTAGAGGAGATCAGCAGAACAAACCCGCCGACTCCGGTGGTGCCAAGGCAACCGGCCTTTCAGAAAAAAGACGAGCGCATGGAGGAGCTGATGGCCGCTCGGCGGGAAAAATGGCGAGAGCGATTACCGTACTTACAAAAACGCTATATCAGCTCCATAGAAGGCAATCGGCCGCTTGATGAAATTGATCTGGAAAAGTATCAGCTCAAACCGGGTGACCGTTTCTACGATCCGGTTTATAATTTCTTTTACGATCGCAACGAAGATCAGATCAAGATGATGAATGACCTGGACGCCCAGTCGCGGCTTGGTCAGGTTTCTTTAGTTCCCTTTCTAGGAACCAATGCTTTTTCGAGTTATAATATTACCAATGAATTTAGTGTCAATTTACTTTGGGGCATGAATGGTGGTGTCCAGGGTAAAGAATTCGGAGGCGTGGCTAATACCATCAAGCGCGACGTGCAGGGGGTGCAAATTGCCGGCCTGGTCAACACGGTGGGCGATGATGTATACGGAACGCAGATTGGCGGACTGGCTAATTTTGCGGCCGATACGGTCCAGGGTATGCAAATTGCTGGTCTGTTTAATGTCAGCGGTTACGGTACGGCCATTCAGTTGGCTAGTTTGGCTAATATCGCCCGTGGAGATTTTGAGGGCGTCCAGGGAGCCTTCCTGTTTAATTCTATTGCGGGTGAACGAGCAAATGCGGTTCAGATGGCCGTTTTGATGAATCGCGCAAAGGGCGCGACCAAATTCCAATCGGCTCTATTGCTAAATACGGCTGGGGATATTAAAACGGGTCAGGTGGGTATGTTAAATAAAGCAGCTCACTTAGAGGGGGTTCAGCTGGGGCTGATTAACCGTGCTGATTCAGCTTCGGGCCTTCCATTCGGGCTGATCAACATTGTCAGAAAAGGATATAACCGGGTAGAAATCTACAGGAGTGAATTTTTCCAGGGAAATTTTGCACTCAAGATAGGGGTACGACGCTTTTACAACATCTTTACTATAGGAGCTCGGACAGACGAGGTGGAGATCAGCCCAGATCGTACGCTCAAAGAGATGAGTTGGGGGCTGGGCTATGGACTGGGAACAAGCATCCCGCTTCAAGATCAGCTATGGCTTAATACGGAGTTGGTCAGCTGGCACATCAATGAGCGGGAAAACTGGACCAGCGATTTGCACCAACGTAGTCAGTTGAAACTACTTCTGAATATAGAATTTGGTGGTAAAGCCAGCCTGGCGGCCGGCCCGGTCTTGAATTGGATGGTTTCGGAATATTATCAGGAAGATAACCGGCTACCAGGGACCCGTCTGGCGCCCAAAACCATTTTTGACGGGGAGCGAAATGGCCGTGACCATAAAGTATGGATCGGTTGGAGCGCCGGGTTAAGATTCTAACCTTACACACATTTGTTGAAAAAAAAACGAGTCATCCGCTTACGGTTGGCCGTGGACTGTAGTGTAAAGCTGCAGGGGCATATTTATGGAAGCAATTAGTTATCAAATAAATCAAACATTATGACAAAGCAACTCATTAGCCTGACTTTTGCCCTGTTTTTGGGGCTTACCTTGCAAGCGCAGACTCAGACTCTATTTAACAAAGCCCGAGTCGTCGGTGGCTTCGGCGGGCCACTGGTAGAAATTGGTTTGGACGAAAATTATAATACTTCCGTTGGCGGCGGCGGTGGTTTACTGATCAATAGCTTCTTTCTGGGAGGTTATGGGATGGGGAGCCTGGATTTTGAGGAATTACTTACGCAAGATGGAGATATACAAAGTATTGATTTAGGGCACGGGGGGCTTTGGTTAGGCTTTAGTGTGCCGACCCACAAGTTGATCCATTTTTACGGAAGTACCCGAATTGGCTGGGGAGCTATCGATATCCGTACCCGGAATGCCGTTTTTGATGAATTGGATCAGGTTTTTGTACTGACGCCCGAAGCGGGTATTGAGCTCAATATTACCCGCTGGTTTAAATTGGCCGGTACGGTGGGGTATCGCTATCTGGATGGTATTAATGACAACAGCTTTTATACCAACGATGACTTTCGCGGCGCCTTTGCCGGCATTACCTTGCGTTTTGGCGGCTTTGGTCACGATCGCAGTAACGACTGGTAATTCAGAATGTATAAAATTTAATCACCAACGACTGTTATTATGAAATCGATTAGCAATTATATCACGACCCTCTTATTAATATTATTAGCTAGTGGCTGTATTATTGACTTTGATGATGATGGCCTACGAACTTGTATTCGGGGGGAAGGGGGGATCATCAGTGAGGAACTGGATATTGCTTCCTTTACGGGGATTAATCTTCAGGTGGATGCCGAAGTATTCATTACTCAGGGCGATGAATTCTCCGTTGTAGCGGAAGGCCAGTTCAATATCATCCGGGAATTAGAGTATCGGGTACGTAATGGAATCTGGGATATCGACCTGGATCGCTGTGTTCGTCGTATGGACGAACTCCATATCTATATTACCATGCCGGAAATTTCCTACCTGGAAATATCTGGTTCGGGGAATATATATGGAGAAAATGTTTTTGATCTGGATGATGTTTTACTGGAGATAGATGGTTCCGGTAATATGGATTTGGCGATGAATGCCGACGATATCGACGCGGTCATATCCGGTTCGGGAAATATTCAGTTGGAAGGTACGGCCAACGATATTTATCTGCGTTTGGAAGGTTCGGGCCTTTTCCGGGCTTTTGATTTGGCCAGTCAGCGGGCCAATATCCGAATTGATGGCTCCGGAGATGCCGAAGTGTCGGTATCAGAGGAATTAAACGTTCGTATTCTTGGTAGTGGTGATGTACGCTATAAGGGGCAGCCACTTATTGATGAGGAGCGCAACGGCTCGGGTCGGGTAATCGATGCGAATTAAGGTGGGGAGATGGCCCGCCCCAGGCGGGCCACTTACCTTTTGTTTATTTCATTCTTGGTCGACGGCGCTTACTCTTGCCACCTTTGATGCCTACCTGGCCACGACCACCCATTCGATTGGCGGCATTCATGGCACCCATGTTTTTGAGCCCCTGCTCCAACTGTTTTAGTTGGTCCTTGATGGTGGCTTCTGTAATATTGAGTTGTTTGGCATTGCGCAGGTGCATTTGCGCTTGTTTGCGCTTACCTTTATTGGCGTGAATACTGGCCAATTGAATTTCGATCATTCCTTTTTCGTTATCCGTGGGTACTTTGACCGATTGTGCTTTTCTTAGCCATTCTTCCCCCTCGTCCATTTTTTTTCGAGAAAGGGCAATACTTCCTTTTAGCATATAATAGTAAGCCCGTTGAGAAACGTAAAGCCATTTGGGCATTAGCGTGAGATCCAGGCGTTGCTCCGTTTTTTCCAGGTCACCCGTCTGCATCAGCTCAGCAGACGATTGAATGGTGCCCAATGCGATATAACCGGCAAGTAGCACCAGGCCAATCAGAATAAAAGGAAAGCCGTACCAAAAACCCCATACGGCGGATAAGATGGTACCTCCTATGATACCCAGGGCAATCAATGCAAATCGTAAGTAGATATTAATCGTAAACATGTAATCTCGGTATTATTCTTTATCTTCAGAACACATAAGTCGGCGCAAAGTTAGTATTTTCGTCAGATTGTTTGGGGTTTTCGACGCCAAATCCTGGCATTTATGGAAAATCTACCAGACTTATCGAATTATTTTGGAGGGTTTTGCAAAAGCTTGTAATTCCTATTTCTGTTCGAGAATAAAACAGAAAAAGTCTATTAAATAAAACGTTTAACAACCAATGAAAAGCACCGCGTTAAAAACCCTGATTTGTTTATTTACACTTCCCGTCATTTTTAGTTTTGCAGAAGCTCAAATACAACAAGAGCCCAGCACTGTTTTTGATATGTTATACGGGGATGAGCCCGTGGAAGTCAGTATTTTTACAGACTTTGAGCAGCTGGATTCGCTGCGAAATACCAATGAATATCAGGCCGCAGCTCTTGCCTTTGAATATAAGGATACGGAGTCAAAATGGGGGATTAAGTTACGTACCCGGGGCAAGTTCCGCCGAAGAATTTGTAACCAACCGCCGCTGAAGTTGAACTTCGACAAAGATGATTTAGTAGCGTATGGTTTGCAGAAGGATGATGAGCTAAAACTCGTTACGCAGTGTGTGCCAGGGTATCTGGGCAAGGATTACGTGTTGAGAGAATACCTAACTTATCAATTATACAACATACTTTCTCCGCATAGCTTTCGGGCACAATTGGTGAAATTAGAATATAATTGCACCTCTACCGGGAAAAAAGAAAAAAGCTGGGGTATTATTCTAGAAGATAAAAATACCCTGGAGCGTCGTCTGGATTCGGAAAAGTGCGGGGACTGCTATGGGCGACTCCGCGAAGAATTCGATGAGCAATCCCTCGGCCGGGCTACGCTTTTCCAGTATATGATTGCCAATGCAGATTATAGTCTAAATCAGGCTCGTAATCTGGAATTTTTCAGAAATAAAGAAAGTGGAAAATTATTTGTTGCTCCCTATGATTTTGATTTTTCCGGCCTGGTTAATACGAGTTATGCTCTGCCGAATCCGGATTATCAACAGAAGAGAGTTCGGGATCGGGTATTTTTGGGTCATTCCAGCGATGAGCAACTGGCAGAAACCATTGCTTACTTTAAGGAAAAAAAATCAGAGATCATGGCTTACGTCGATGATGCGAAGTACCTAGCTAAAGGTTCTCGAAGAGACATAGAAAGATACATTGAATCTTTTTACGATTCACTAGACAAAGGACTGGTGCGACCGAAGTGATAGATCAGCACTTCTTCTTCGGAGCGTTGGTAAGCCATGTCATAACAGACAAAGATAACTTGCTGTTCGGCAGTGACTTGCCAGGAAGTGCAGTAGTCAAAGTGAAAACCGAAGGCTTGTAGCTCTTGTGCACTTACCCGGATACGATAATTGCTAGCCAGTTGGTGCAGGATCGTTCGATTACGGCGCAAGATCTGATTGACTTTGCGGAAGAATGAATGCTCTTTCCGTTTCTGTAGGTTGTGGTAACGGTTGCGACAATAATCAGAGCAAAAGCGCTGATCGGAACGGCCCCGCAGCCTGGATTGGCAGGTAATACAGGTTCTTTGCATAAATTGAAAAGATTGCGGGTACTAAGCGAGAGAAATTTATTTTAGTTTTTCAAAAATAACAAGCGCTACTTTGTCGTCGGGCAGACAGGCGCCTATACTGGCTGGTCGAGGAAACGCTCTTCGTTTAGAAAAATAAAATTGGACCGGGTGTCGATGTAGGTCCCTTTCGGGAAAAAGGGGCGGAAAACATCGCGGAAGTATTGAAAGGCTTCTTGTCGATCTTTATTGGTTACGGCCAGGTGGTTGAACAGGAAAATGCCATCCGGACGCAGGTGATCTTTTATATCTTCCAGAAAATCTTTTTGCCGGAAGGGCTCCGGGATAAAATCATCTTTGAATACATCCATACAAATCAGATCGTATTGTTGCTGATCGATTTGTAGAAAATGCCGCGCATCGGCACAGATGCTTTGAATAGGATTGTTTAAATCTTTTAAAACGTATTTCTCGGCGAGGTAAATGACTTCCTCATCGATCTCTACGGCGGTAATGGGCAGTTGGCAGTGAAAAGTCCGCTCCAGCAGGTAAGGGATGCTCCCCAGCCCTAAGCCTAGCAAAAGACAATCCTGAAGTTTGCGTTGATTGATGTGGGTTTTGGCGAAAGCCATCCGGAAATTATCGTAACGATCATCGTAGGAGTAGATCGCATTCTCCGTACACAATTGATACCGCCCATTTTTAAGGATGACCTCTAAATGTTCGTTATGAGCACTACCGGACTGCTCAAGGGTGATCTCTGCGAGATAGCTGCCGATCCGTTGCCAAAAGTTTGCCTTACCTATTTTTTTTCCCATCTTCTATGCTTGGCCGTGTCTTCAAAGACCCGCATGGTGATGAGGCGGTCTTCAGCGGTAAACTTCACATCGCGGCGTGCCATCATACGCTCCATCATTTGGAAGGCCTTATCAATCTGAAAGGTCTTATAGCCGTGTGGGCCGCCCAGGGCAAAAGAAGGAATGAAGGTGCGTGGATAACCCGCTCCGAAAACGTTCGCACCGACCCCAATAATAGTCCCCGTATTAAGCATGGTGTTAATGCCCGTTTTGGCATGATCCCCCATGATGAGCCCACAAAACTGACTGCCCGTAGCTACGAAACGCTCTTCTTTGTAGTTCCAGAGTTTGACCTCCTCGTAATTATTCTTTAGGTTGGAAGTAACGGTATTGGCCCCGATATTACACCACTCTCCAATCACCGAGTGACCAAGAAAACCATCGTGCTGTTTGTTGGAGTAGGCCTGAAGGATGCTATTGTTGATTTCTCCACCGGCTTTACAGTGTGGTCCTACGCTGGTGCCTCCATAAATTCGGGTACCCATCATTACTTTGGCCTGCTCGCCAATGGCCAGTGGCCCGCGCAGGGTGCTTCCTTCCATGATTTCTGCCCCCTCGCCCAGGTAGATGGGGCCGCCCTGCGTATTTAGCGAAACCCCTTCCATGGATACTCCTTTTTCGACAAAGATATGCTTGGGATCTCCGATGATACGGTTGCTATCGCTGATGTCTTGAGAGGATCGTCCGCGGCTAAGCAGATTGAAGTCACTTTGTATTTCCTGGGCATTTAATTGGTAAAGGTCCCAGAGGCGGTCGATTTTCGAATAGCGAGTGCCCTGCAGGTTTATCCCTACCAATTCGTCAATCTCTTCATCTTTAATGAGCTTGTCGAGTTGGCCCACACCAACCTTGGCGACAATCAGTTCATCTCCCCTTAAGTAGGCCTCGTTGTCATCCATCTGTCGAATGAGGGCACAAAGCTGCTCCGAGGGGAGTACCGATCCATTGATGACGTAGTTAACATCACTGTAGTCCATGCCGTATTTGCCGGCAAGGTAATCGCGCGTGATATGAAAGGCGGGCGCCTTTAGCCATTTTTCCCACTTTTCTCGAATGGTGAGTATGCCGACCCTTAACTCACAGATAGGTTTGGTAAAGGTAAGTGGTAGAAGATGCTCACTAATTTCGTTGTCGAACAGGATAATATTGGCCATAATGCAATTGCCGAATTGGTGATTGGATATCCGCCCGAGGCGGTTGAATCTGGAAGCTTAGGTTTAATGAATAGGCCTGTATGCTTAGGGCAGAAAATACGCAACAAAGGGTAAAGCGGTTACACCAACTTTACCCTTTGTTAGGAGTGATAACCACAAAAGCGGTTTAGCTTTCCTGCTCTTCGGTTTCTCTTTTCTTCGCAAATCTTGCGAATTTCTTGTTAAACTTATCGATACGACCAGCGCTATCGACAAATTTCATTTTACCGGTAAAGAATGGGTGGGACTCGCTAGAGATCTCCAACTTCACTAAAGGATACTCATTACCATCTTCCCAGACGATTGTATCCCGGGCCGGAGCGCAGGAGCGCGTCAGTATGGCTTCGTCACAAGACAAATCCTTAAAAACCACCATTCTATAATTCTCTGGATGAGTTTCTTTTTTCATCAGTCTGTTTTTTTAAATTTGAGACCGCAAAAATAGCGATTTTTTTTGTAAAATGAAACCCTGGGTAGGTTCTTTCCCTATTCTGCTAAAATTAGACTATGGTATTTCCGAAAGGTTATAAGAAAAGTGCCGCTATGATCGTATTGCGACACGAGGATCAATTTATGCTGTTAAAAAGGGCAAAACCACCCCATCGGGGGAAATATGTCCCCGTAGGTGGCAAACTAGAACCTTACGAAGACCCCTACACTGCCGCTAAACGAGAACTGCAGGAAGAGACCGGTCTGATGATTGATCATCTGCATTATTGCGGCGTTCTGATTGAGACTGCTCCCGTCGATTACAACTGGCAATGTAATATCTACCTGGCGGATATCGACTTTATGTCGCCACCGTTTTGCGATGAAGGTGAGCTGGAGTGGATTTCTTTTACGGAAGTAAAACATATACCCACCCCGCCCACCGATTGGCAAATCTATCAATACATTATGCAGCAGCGCCCCTTCGCCCTCAATGCCGTCTACGACCAAGAGCTGAACCTGGTCTCCATGGTGGAAGAAATTCAGCAGGAAAAATTAATTTAACCAAACCACCGATGGCTTCCCAACAAAAACTTTTGCGCATCTTCCGGTTGATTCGATTGCTGAATACGCGTCCCTATAAAACCGTTCCCCAGTTGAGTACTATCCTGGAAACGACGGGCCGCTCGGTATATCGCTATCTGGATTTTCTGGAAGAGGTCGGTTATTTAATTGATAAAGATGAGCAGCATCGATACTTTATTATGCACGAGGCCGATGGCAAGCGGGATAGTCTGCTAGACCCGGACGAAGCCTATTATATACAGGATACTCTACAGCAGGTAGCGCCGGATCATCCTCTGGTCGAACAGATCACCGCTAAGCTCAATAAAATACAAACCCAGATTCCCAATGCCCAAAATCTAGCCAGTGTACAAGCTTATCAAAATGTGCAAAAATTGTCGAAAGCGATTGCTCTGGGCAGGCGGGTCTGGTTGCGGAAGTACCATTCAGCCTCCAGCCAAAAAATTAGTGACCGGCAGGTGGAGCCAATTCACTTTGATGAAGATTTTACCTACCTGATCGCTTTTGATCTTAATACTGAGCAGCAAAGGCAATTTAAAATTGAACGCATCGCAGCGGTAGACTTAAGTGAAGTACCTATTCAGCATCCTTCTAAAGCGATGCCCCTGGATCTGTTTGGGTTTAGTGGCCCCCAGGTCTCTGAGGTTACCTTACTTTTGAGTCCGCTGGCTTATCGCCTCCTGATCGAAGAGGTTCCACCCGCCAAAGCCTATCTCGAACCCGAGGGGCAGCGCTTTTTGTTGCGTATCCCCGTGCGCGACTGGCGCGGGATCGGTCGATTTGTCATGGGCCTACCCGGGGAGATTGAGGTGATTACCCCGGCCACCTTTCTCGACTTTCTCAAAGCAGAAGTCAAGCGATTTCTTTTTTGATATTGACACAAACTGTCACTGGCCTCCCTTATCTTTGTGTTGTTGAAAGAAAGGAAAACACCTAATACCTCACTTTTCGGATAAACCCCCATAAGATTCCTGATTGACTCCTCTTTAGCTGGCCGGTTGGATATGATCCACGCCGGCTTTTTTTATGCTGACCCGCGCTTTTCCGATTTTTACAAGTATTTATCGAAAAAAGTGGAAATAAAGTGCGAAAAAATCGAATTTAAGAAAGACTTTTTAATCACATTAATCCAATTAAATATAATGGAAGATCAATTATTAGATGATACTTTTGACCAGACACCAACGCATTGGAATCCTACTCAGGATGAAAAAACCCTGGCGCTAATCAGCCATATCGGGACATTAGTGGCGGGTTTTATTGTGCCACTGGTTATCTGGTTGACGCAAAAAGACAAATCCGATTACGTTACTTATCACGGTAAAGAATCGCTGAATTTTCAGATCACCATGTTTATCATCATTATGGCAAGTGTTATCTTAACGTTTGTCGTAGTGGGGATTTTCCTGTTGATCGCTGCGGGTATTTTTAACCTGGTTGTAGTTATCATCGCTACGGTAAAAGCCAGCGAAGGAGAAGCTTACAAATACCCGATTAATTTACGCCTGATTAAGTAATTTATTCCTCTTCAAGGAGGAAGGGACGGTGCTCTGCTTGCGGAGCATGGTCCCTTTTTTGTGAAAAAATGAATATGCGATTTTCTACTTTGTTTTTATTTCTTTTCGTTAGCTGCATTTTTTTGTTGGCCTGTGGACAAAAAAGCTTTAAACCTGCTGACAGCCAACTGGTCACTCAGGACGGTTTTCCTTCCGCGATGACCGATACCTTGGCTAAATACTTAGCGACTATGCCCAACGGCACCCAGGTGGCTTGCGTCCGTATTACAGATAGCTTACCTTATTTTTATGGTGTCTTGCGTGAGTCAGATCAACTCAAAACAACGGCCAACCCGGCGGCGATTTTTGAGATTGGCTCGATTTCGAAAGTAATGACAGCTACCTTGCTGGCCCGTGCGGTACAAAGAGGCACGGTTGAGCTGGATGAGCCGATTGATCCCTACCTGCCTTATACGCTTAAGGGGGAGCTGCCAATTACTTTCCAGCAATTGGCCAATCATACCTCGGGACTACCGCGGGTACCCGGTGACATGGCTCAGGATATTATTTTCAATCGCAACAACCCTTACAAAGATTATGATACAAGCCGACTGCGGAAATTCCTTTCCGAAAAACTGGAACTGGAGCAAGATCCCGGTGAGGACTTTGCTTATTCTAATTTGGGAGCCGGGCTACTGGGCCAAACCCTGGCGTATATCACAGGTAAATCTTACGAACAGCAGTTGCAGGAAATTATATTTCAGCCTTACGGTATGGAACAGTCTACCACGGACCGGACAAAAGTAGACGCCGCTCTTGTCCAGGGGCTGAACGCCAATGGTAAACCTACTGCCAACTGGGATTTGCCCGCCCTGGCCGGAGCAGGAGCTGTATTATCTTCTGCCGACGACCTGGCATCATTCGTTTTGGCCCACTTTAACCCGCAGGACTCTTTACTTTCCCGGACCCGGGAAATGACCTACCAGCGGGGAGAAATGGGGGGCGTGGGCCTGGGCTGGTTCATCCGCCGGGAGGGCGAACGGTCGCTGTATTGGCATAATGGTGGTACCGGAGGCTACAAAGCCTTCCTGATGATGGATCCCATAAGCCAGGATGCGGTAATTGTCCTTTCCAACTGTTCTGCCTTTTCGGATCAGAGCCCTAAAATTGATGCTTTGGGGCAGGCCTTGCTACCTCCCCTTAATAATTAGCCCAGATCCACTCCAGTACTTTTTGCATCTCTTTTTTTACCGGCGTGGAACTACCCAGGTAATTGTTATGCATAAAGCTGAAGAGTAATACTTGACCACTCTGGGTACGAATATAACCACTCAGGCAGTGTTTATTACTCAGGGTGCCCGTCTTGGCGAATACGTAGGGCTCTTCCTTACCGCCGTACCAGTTTTTGATGGTGCCCGACTTCCCTCCTTGTGGCAGCATGGAGAATAACCAGTCTTCGGGATATTCCTCGTAGAGTTTCTCCAGAAGCCGGACGACCGATCGGGGGGTAAAAAGATTGTAACGCGAGAGCCCCGAGCCATCTACCCAGCGAATAGGGTCGGGAAGATCATTTAGGAGGCTATCCTGCGCATACTGGATGACGTCGGCGGTCGACATCCGGCCATCAAATAAATGGGCACTGGCACTCAATAGGAGTTGCTCCCCGATAAAATTGTCGCTTTCCTGCATAAATTTGCGCAGCAGCGTATCGGGTAGTGGTCCGTAAACCTGTTTGAATTCGAGTACGCTATCGGCCGGAATCATATAATGTCTGTAAATGCGGGTACGCGCTATCTTCCCCAGGAGCGCCCCCACTTCGTTGTCTACATCGTATAAGGGGAGATCGTAAGCAAAGTATTCCCCCTCTTTGGCAGCGCGATTATAGGCAAATAAGTTTCGGGATTCTTCCCGTCGAAAGGAGGGGTAATCGTATTGATTTAGGGCTGGATCGTAATAAGTAGCGCCCTGATAAATACTGGGGAAAATACGCATCTGGTTGGCCAGAGTATCCCACTCTACCCGAATGCGGTTTCCAAAAATAGGGAAGGCCGCTTTCTCCATTTGGTAGGAATAGCTATAATCCGCCCAGGACCAGCCAGGACCGAAGCGTTCTTCTACGTAATTATCAACCGACAAATGCGTAATACCGTCCAGGCTTTGAACCATGCGAATCAAACTGCTATCTCCCGGGAAGTCGGGGTGCATAAATAAGGGATTACCCGTCCCCTGAATGACATTGACACCGGGGCGTTGCGCGATACGGTACAGGGGCAGGCTGTCGCCCAAAACCTTAAGCGTGGTATAAAAGGTGAATAGTTTGGTATTCGATGCCGGGGTGTAATACTTTTCGGCGTCGTGGGTGTACAGCATGGAGTCCAGCGTCGGATCGTAGAGGGCAAAGCCCGTGAATATTCCAGAGAAAACGGAGGATTCTTCAATCTGTCGCTCGATGGTCATGGGGGGCGCTTCGCTTACTTTCTTACTCGTTCCACAGGAAGTCAGCCCGACAATACTGGCGAGAATGATTAAAATGCTTATTTTATGCCCCATAATGAGATATGTTTGTCCTATATAAATTTGGCTGTAATGATAAGAAAATATGTATTGATTTTTTGCCTATTCCTGGGTTTTATCCCCCTCTCCCGGTCGCAGTATCTGGATTCTGCTGCTTACCAGGAAGCCTGGGCCAGTCTGCAGGTAGCTGATCCAGCGGGTCGGCTGCCCCTTTCCGTAGCGCTTGCGCAAAAAATCGCTTACCTGGAACTTCCCGACGATGATTTCGACCAGGCTTATCAGTACCTCAGTAAGTATTTGCCGCTACCCCGTCACTCCTTGTCAGATGACCTGGAGGGGTATCAGGAATTAGTGATAGCGGTGCCGGCTGACTTGAGCGCCTCCGAGCGGGAAAAGATAACCAATCTTGCCCAAAGGAAATCCACAACGATTCTACAATTTGGCGAAAGCGCAGGGGAGTCCACCTGGTCGGCTGCCAAAGTAGTCATTCGGGCTAGTAAAACACCAGAAGCACAGTCTCTGGCCGCGCAAGTCGTATTCGGTGGAGTTAAGCCGGAAGACTGGTCAGCAGGTAGTCGCCTGGGCTATGCGCCGCCTGCTTTGCTTGGGGTAAATGCGGAACGATTACGCGATAGTATTCGTGCGATCGTCGAGGAAGGCTTGCGCAAAAAAGCCTATCCCGGCGCACAGGTTCTGGTCGCTCATCGGGGCAAAGTGATTTATCACCAGGCTTTTGGGTACCATACCTACGATAGTACCCGCGCTACCCAGTTGACGGATATTTACGATCTGGCCTCGGTGACTAAGGTAAGCTCCGGCCTGGCCGCTCTGATGAAGTGGTACGGGGAGGGTGATTTTGATTTGGAGGCTCCCCTCAAGAAATATTATCCTGACTTTGAAGGGTCGAATAAGGCAGATTTGCCCCTTCGGAAGATACTGGCGCATCAGGCCCGCCTCCGTCCCTGGATACCCTATTGGCAGGGAACCCTGCGGGGTAACGCCAAATATCCCTGGCGTCGGCGTTGGAAGAGCGGTGTCAACAATGATTTTCGTTTTAAATGGGCTACCCTAAGCCCCGATTCCAGTGCACGCTTTCCTATTTATCTTTCGGATGGCTTATATCAACATCGCAATTTTCGTCAAGAAATGATGAAAGCGATTCGGAAATCACCCTTAAATGAAGAACCAGGTTATGTATATTCCGGTCTTTTCTTTTACTTACTACCCGATATTGTTGCCGAAAAGGCGGGAATGGATTACGAAGCTTACCTAAAGGAAAACTTCTATCATCCACTCGGCGCCTATACTTTGACTTTTAATCCCTTGCGTTTTTATCCAAAAGATCGTATCGTACCTACGGAGGTGGATACTTTTTTCCGGATGACGACCATCCACGGTTATGTGCACGACGAGGGAGCAGCGATGATGAATGGTGTGTCGGGAAACGCCGGGTTGTTCAGCTCCGCCAATGATCTGGCAAAATTGTTTCAGATGTATATGAATAAAGGGAGTTACGGCGGGCAGCAATTTATTTCTGAGTATGCCTTAAACGAATTTGCGCAATGCCAGTATTGTCCGAAAGATAATCGTCGGGGATTGGGCTTTGACAAGCCGCTGATCGAATACGATGCCAGGGCTAGTTCCGTAGCGGAGGCCGCTAGTCCGAATAGTTTTGGACATAGCGGATATACCGGTACTTTTGCCTGGGTCGACCCAGATGCTGAATTACTTTTTATATTTTTGTCAAATCGGGTGCATCCGACCCGAAATAATCGGAAATTGTACCAACTAAATATTCGACCGCGCATCCATACGGTGCTCTACGAAGCGATCAAAACAAATTAGAAAAACATGTGGTCATTATTAATCATATTCGCCTTAGTTTCCATTTTATTCTCCTTCCTTTGCTCAGTATGGGAAGCAGTACTCTTAAGTATTACGCCCTCTTATATCAATGTGCAAAAACAGGAAGGCTCTCAATTAGGGACCGATCTGGAAGTTTTCAAGGACGACATTGATCGTCCGCTCTCCGCTATCCTGACCCTGAATACCATTGCGCATACGGCAGGCGCCATTGGGGTGGGTGCGCAGGCAGCGGTCATATTTTCGGAAAAGGCGGATCTACACATTGGTCCCCTTGGTATTAGTTTTGAATCCATCGTAGCGGTAGTGATGACTTTAGCCATCTTAATTGGCTCCGAGATCATCCCCAAGACGATCGGTGCCAATATGTGGAAGCAGCTGGCCCCTTTCACCGTAAAGTCGCTAAAGATATTGATGTTTATCCTCAAGCCCCTAGTCTGGTTGAGTCAACTGATCACCAAATACTTGAAGAAGGACAAAGAGAAGTCGGTACTCTCCCGCGTCGATTTTATGGCCATGACCAGAGCCGGCGAGGAAAGTGGTGCCCTGGCCGCTAATGAATCAGAGATTATTAAAAACCTGTTGCGCTTTGATCGTATTCCGGTACGCTCCATTATGACACCGCGTACCGTAGCCGTCATGGCCAAGCAAAGTCAGACGGTACAGGAGTTTTATGATTCCCACCATACCTTACGCTTCTCGCGTATCCCCATCTATGAGAAATCGCGCGATGAGGTAACGGGCCTCATCCTCAAGGACGATGTCCTGGAACACATGATCCAGGGCCATCAGGATTGGCCGCTGTCTAAGATCAAGAAAGAGATTATGGCGGTCGATCAGGATAAACGCCTGCCCGAGCTGTTCGATGCGCTTACGCAAAACCGTACGCACCTGGCCATCGTGGTTGATGAATTCGGCGGCCTGGCCGGCCTGGTCACTATGGAAGATGTGCTGGAAACCCTACTCGGTATGGAGATCGTCGATGAGATGGATGCCGTTGCCGATCTGCAGGATCTGGCCCGTAAGAAATGGGAAGAACGGGCGCGACAGTTGGGACTGATTGAGTAAGGTTAAATCTTGAACATCCCTAAATACTCTGTAATCTAAATTTCTAAGCATTTTGAAAGTCATCTTTTTGTCCATTATTGCGTTGCGTACTCACCTTTGTAGCTAGACGAAGAAAGGGAATTCAAGGGGCCCTTTCTGAAGT
>Ga0102940_1000354_pt1 | contig 31962 bp, 19 predicted proteins | sample SalPonR2_C_D1_MG_FD_78215 | JGI IMG/M metagenome (GOLD analysis project Ga0102940, IMG submission 78215) | Salt pond soil microbial communities from South San Francisco under conditions of wetland restoration - Salt Pond MetaG R2_C_D1_MG | ecosystem: Environmental > Aquatic > Marine > Intertidal... | reverse complement strand
TAATCAAGGCAAAAACTGCGTGTGGTTAACACCAGTAGCAGTTTTTAACGCAGAGTAGGTGAAAAAGATGCCGTCATAAATCATAAAGGTTAATTTTGTGGACTACTTAAGTAGGTTGCCCAACTATTCTTCCACGAAATAATGGCGGTTGTTCCACCATAGTGCTTCATCGAAGCGGCCATAGATATCCAGTCCTGCCGGACGTACCAGCAGCTCATCCAGTAGTATCCGCTGGCCCCGCAGCCGTTGGTTCTGGATGGTCAGCGTGAAGGTGCTTTCCGCCGAAGCGGGCTTAAAAGGCAGCTCAAGCATGGCCCACCCGTTGCTGTCAAAAAGATCAATCAAACGGTGCATATCCTGCCGGTGCTGGCGCAAGTGGTTCCCCTCCGCATCGTATTCATCGAGTTGAACATAGGCACGTGAACGACGGTCATCGGCAATGTATACCCACATGGACAAGGCATAGTCCCCCTCTGCTTCCTGCCCCAGATTGGGGATAGCAAAAGTATTAAGTTCACTGGCCGTACCCTGGTAAGCGCCTCCCCCAAAGTAGATTTCTGCCGCCTGGGAATCTGCAAATGGTTCGTAGTAATAATCGGCCGTACGGTCTTGCGTCGCCAAATTCTCCTGCCAAATCAGGGTAGTATCCTGGCGGATAATACGATTCAGACGCCGCGTTTTTTGGTCCAGCCTTTCAGCAAAAGCACGTAGTGGCTGTCGATACAAGCGCAACCGATCTCCTTCACTGTAGATCAGGGCCGCGCCGTCTAACAAATGCGCGTAACGCTCTTTTTCTTTTTCGTATTCGAGCTGGTCCAGCATCATCAGTAGTGGACGATCATCGGGCAGGTCAGCCAGTAGAGTCGGCACCCGATACGGTTCTGTCACGAATTGCATTTGCTTCAGCGTCTGGCTGCGCGAGGAACGCGTCAACATGGCACTGGTCACGGGCAGTCCCGTCTGGATAGACAGGGTCAAAGACTTCTGTAGAATAAAGCCCTCCGGCTCCCACCAGAATTGATCCGAACCAATATTATAGTAAGGCACCGTCAGTATGGCCTGAAAATCCTCGTAATTTATACCAGGAAGCGATTTAAAGTTTTTACCGCCGTGTAATTCCTCCGTGGTATCCAGACGTAGATCATAGGAAGTCGCCGAATAATAAGCTTCCAAATACAAGATTAAAAGAGCGGGTATCAATAAATAATAACGCCAGGACTTCTCCCGTAGCTGCTCATATAGCCAGGTGAAGACCACAATGTTTATAACAAAATAAAAGATCCAGGCAAAGCGCCCCACCGAGCGGAACTGCCGTACCGGACCGGCATAGTCCAGCAGGAATTCCAGTCCACCAATCGTAAAAGGGACGCCCAGGGCAAAAATCAACAGAACAAAGCTGGACCAAAATGCGGTAAGCAGAAAAGCACCGTGGCTATTATCAAAACGCAAGTAAGTTCTTTTGGGCGAAAGCCCACGCACCAGCATAAACATCCCTACCACCAGACTAACCAGACCTATGTAAGCTCGATTCTCAATGTAAGTTGGCCGAAATTTAATCACCTGCCGATCTATCCACCGGAAATAAGGCTGGTCCAAAGACAAGACAATCCCTTCCCACAAAGCGTGAAAATTGAAAAAGCCCCAGGGTTCCGCCGTCCGATCTTCAATCGGATCTTTGGAGAACAGCCACCAGACGAAGAACAACAAGGGTAGCACTGCCTGAATGCCGTAGTGTGCCGCCAGTCGGGGCAGGTCTCTCCAGTTTAGCTTACGCAAAAACTTAAATAGAAAAAAGAAAGATATAGCAAAAATCAGGATGGCGAAGTAATAGAAATGTATAAGCGAAAAGACCAATACGACCAAAGCCACGGCAAAACTATAGCGCAACTTCGGTTTTTCATCATACCGGAGTAGAAAATAAAACAATGCCGGAATCGCCTCCGGATGCGATAAGCCATAATGGGCATGGATCCGGTGAATCTGTGGAGACAAAAAGGTCAGGCCCAGCGCCACCGCCAGGGCATACCACCAGGGCAAATTCAATTTTTGGAAGATTAAAAACAAAAATAAGCCACAAAGGACTAAAGAAAGCATCATCGACAGATTGACGATCGCAATGGTATAATCGGTGATGTCGATAAAATTATCCGATATGAATTTAATGGTATTACTGATCAGCGGTTGGGTAGCCGAGGGGATAGCGTGGTCGCCATAGGGATAGTTCATTCCCTGGAAATGGGTGTAAGTACTGTCGTATTCCGCGTGATAATCGATTACCGTGTAGGCCTTAAAACCGTCGCCGTAAGGCTCCACGATATGCCCGGGGTGCTGAAAAAAATCAGGAAAGCGCAGAAAGCTGACGCCCAGCATCACGATAATGACGAGGAGGTATTGAACGGGCTTACGAGAAAGAAAGGCCATAGCTAATTTCTAATTTGGAAAGCAAAATAGAAAATTCGGCCCACTAAACCCTAAACAATAAACCCTAAACTGGGCTACACTGGATTGTTTTCCGCGGCGTAGGCTTGCAGGCGCTGCCAATCATCGGTATATAATTGGGTGATCTCATCTATTTGCTCCGTTTGTACCAGTGGTTCTTGCCTTAGCCAGGCCTCCGGCAGATAAGGGGCCAGGTACAGGGTGCCATACTTAATGGGGTTGACCAATGCGCGGCGGATGTGGTTCAGGGCACCGATTTTATAATCGCGGTGCTTACGGATGTTCAGGCGTTTGCTGACGCCGTAAATAGCGCGCAACTGCTTTTCGTTATAGGAGGTGTGTCTTTTGGAAAGCCGGATATCTTCCCGATCGATTGTAGCTCCCATATATTCGGCAATACGCTGGGCAAAAGCCACGGTATCTTTTCGCAGGTCTTCGTAGAATAAGACCAGTGGTTTATGCTCAAAATAGCGTTCCAATATCTCAATATTACGAAAGAATTCCAGGTCCTGCTTTTTAAAGCGCCCCTGATCATTTTTCAAATCAATAAATTCATGGAACGCCCAGGGATTACCATTCTTGACAAAACGACGATGCTGGGAAGCGATCCAGCTACCGTGCCGGCGAAAGATAATAATCGGCCGCGCCCAGGGGTAAGCGGATGAAAAGTCTTTGGCTTCTGCTTCCATCTGCTGATCAAACTCACGGGACAAAAAGTATTTATCGTACTGTCCTTTGGCAATAATCTGCTTGGCGCGCTTGTATTTGGTTCGCTGAATGTAATGTACTCCCTGGTAATAGGGGAAAACATCGTATTGCAGGTAGGTGGAAGCCACCTTGCCCATTCCAACGTGAAAATAAATCTCAGGCTTTTTCATTTGGCACAATAGTCATTTGATGATCTGGTCGGCTTAGCTACGAAGTTTTCCAAAAGCGGAGTAAGAGGACTTCAATCCCCAAAAAGATCAGGGCAAAGATAAGACACCAGCGCCATAAAGCAACCCCCTGACTTTGTTCTTCGATCGTGGCGGTCAGAATAGCATTACCCTGCACGTCAATAATATTGACTGCCGGGCCGACTTGCTCCTTAAGCTCGTTCGTACCGTAGTATTCCAGATTCGACTCCTGCCGGTTGAAATTGAAAGCATATTCTTCCAAAACGTCCCCGGGTTCGAGGTAAAGATCGTAATAGCCGGCCTCGGCCATAGATTGATCAAGGCTCATAAACACCTTGGCACCAACCACCCGCTGCTGTGGGATAAATTCTTCGTCGTTTCCGCGTAGTTTGTAGACACGCTCTCCCGTTCCCCCTTCGTGGGCCGCCTCCAGTACTACATCCTTACCAATAGTGTAAGCAATGGGTTTACGATTGCCCCCCGTTAGCGCCATCTTATAGACCATGGGCACAAAAACACCTCCGTTACGCACCAAATCGTTGTAATCTTCATTAAGTGGGGCCGCACAGACGTATAGATTACCTTCGCCCGCATTGTAAGCCGATAGGTAACTATTTCCGTCCCGATAAGTCATCAGACTGCGTTCGGAGCGGGCAGCATTTCGATTGAAGCGATAGTTACCCTGCGTCACCGGAAGTTTCAGGTTTGCCGTTTTATTTTCAAAGACATCCTGGAAGATAAATTCTTGAGTATTTATTTCTGAAACGTTGCGCTCTACCATTTCGAAGGTTTCTGGCGTATTGGCCGGGAAACCATTCAGAAAGGACTGGTAAGTAGCTAATTGTGCATTTCGACCGGGAAAAACCAGCAGGTTCCCTCCTTCGTTTACGTAGTTCTGCAAAGAAGTCGCCATTCCCGAAGAGATATCATTCACGTCGTTCAGGATAATCAATTCGTACTGCGGGAAAGCACTGTAATCCAATTGCCGGCTATTCTGATTATCGATCTTGAAATAGTCCAGGCCACCGATGGCGGCATTTAAAAACCGGTTGGGTACCTCCTCATTGATTGCCAGGATATTAACTTCTTCCGCCACGTAAAAAGACAGGTAATAGCGATCGTCGAACTGTACCGGATAATCGGTAATATTTAACTCGGCTTCGTGCCAGCCCGTGCGACTAATATTAATATTGACGGTGTCCCGTACGAACGACTCGGCGGGAATGGTCAGGGTACCAACGGGTTTACTTTGCCCTTCGTATTTTACAGACAAGCGAATGTTCTCTGCGGGTTCCGGACTATTATTCTGTACCCTTACGATCAGAGTATTGTTCTGATCTACCATTTGGATAGGCGCCTCAAACCAAGCAGAGTCGATACTGATGTTGCGCTCTTCTACCGATTGCAGTGGTACCAGATTCACCTCGTAAAGGGTATCTGTATAATTTTGCACATCGACGATACTTTTCTGAAAGTCAGAAATCTGATAAATAATTTTATTTTCTTCCGTACCACTATTTAGCACCTGTTTTTGGCGGGTAAGGATATTGGACATGGTTTGCACGGAGGGCGAGCGCTCAATTTCATCAACCAGCGCCAGGGCATCTTCCCGACTGACCAGCCTTTGGTGACGCCCCTCAAAGTCCATGGTTAGCACCTGAAAACGATCTTCCTCCTGATAGGCGGCAATCACTTCCCGGGCACGTTGCTTTGCTTTATCGAGCAGCGGTACATCCTGACTCAGCGCATCCATACTAAAGGAATTGTCGATAAAAATACTGACCGCTTTACTTCCTTTTTGCACATTTCCCGATTGCTTCAAGTAGGGCTGCGCAAAGGCGAGCACCAAAGCAGCTAATGCCAACAGACGGGCCAGGAGTACCAGAATATTACGCAGGCGCGAACGCGAACTGGTTTCCTCTTTTACCTCCCGCAAAAAGCGGACATTGGTGAAATAAACCTTCTTAAAACGCCGGAAATGAAATAAATGTATAATGATCGGTATCGCCAGGGCGGCCAGGGCCGTCAAAAACACCGGGACTAAAAATTGCATATCTCTCTTCTTTTTCTATCCTTCAAGACAATTATGCCTGCGATCAGGTTGACAATTATACGGATTAACTTGAACTTTATTTTTGCTTTTCGACGTTTGTTTAGTTTTTAGTGACAAGGCCTGCTTTTAGGTAAAGGTCATTTTAGTTCAAAAAGAAGATATATGCCATCATACAAGATCAAGGAAATATTTTACACGCTTCAGGGCGAGGGGGCTCAAGCCGGTCGACCCGCCGTTTTTTGTCGTTTTAGCGGATGTAATCTATGGAGTGGCCGGGAAGAAGATCGACACAAGGCCATCTGCCAGTTTTGTGATACCGATTTCTGGGGGACCGACGGAGAAAACGGCGGCCGCTATGCTACTGCAAAAGAACTGGCCAATAAGATCGCCAGCCTCTGGCCCGATCAGCAAATGGGGCAGCCCTACGTCGTTTGTACCGGGGGAGAACCCATGCTACAGTTGGACCAGAACCTGGTAGATGCCTTGCATAAAGCAGGCTTTGAGATTGCCGTAGAGACCAATGGTACGATTGAAGCGCCCGAAGGGATCGACTGGATTTGCGTAAGCCCTAAAGCCAATACGGAAATCATTCTCCGAAAAGGTCAGGAACTAAAATTGGTCTACCCCCAGGCCAATGCACTACCTCCCCAATACGAAGATTTAGATTTTGAACATTTTTATCTACAGCCGATGGATGGCGCGCATACCGAAGAAAACACGCAGGCCTGCGTTGCTTATTGTATGGCCCATCCCCAATGGAAATTAAGCTTGCAAACCCATAAGTTTTTGAACATTGCCTAAGGGGGATTTCGGGCGTCCACCAGAAATTAGTTATTTTACCGCTATCCGAATCGGAGATCCAAGCGTTTCATCTAATTTCGCCGCCGGATTAAGCTAGATCATGAAAAAAATAATCGTTACGGGTATTTCTGGTTTTCTGGGCAAGCATTTTGTAGATGCCCCCCGCTCCGCCTGGAATATACACGGAATTTACCATCGCAGCGTGTTCATGGAGGATGCCGAATCTTTCTGGGCGTTAGATCTGGGTGATCTGGAATACACCAGGGTTTTTTTTGATCAAATTGAACCAGAGGCGGTTGTACACCTGGCCGCTATATCAAAGCCAGCCGACTGCCTGGCCGATCCCGATTATTCCTATAAAATAAATGTGGTAGTTCCCGCTTACCTGGCCCAGTACGCAGGGGCCCGAAATATCCCTTTTTATTTTGCTTCCACGGACCTGGTATTTGATGGCAAGGCAGGTCCTTATGATTATTCCGATCATCCGAATCCCATCAATCTATACGGTAAACAAAAATACGAGGCGGAGCGCCGCATTTTAGATATTCACCCGGGAGCAGCTGTCTTACGTCTCCCCCTTTTATACGGCTACACCCCGGGTAGACACAATTTTCTAATTGAGTGGATTGATCAGTTACGCGCTGGTCAGCAAATCACGGCATTTACGGACGAATACCGGTCTCCCTTATACGTGCGAGATGCTGTCCGCGGTATATTACAGCTTTTGCGAAAGCGAAAAGTGGGCATTTGGCATTTGGGGGGACCCGAGCGATTGTCTCGCTACGAAATGGCCATACAGATCACGGAGGCGCTTGGTCTTGACCCGGCCCTGGTACTGGGTAAAAGCCAATCGGAAGTCGATCTAAAAACACCCCGACCCGCCGACGTAAGCTTGATCTGCCCAAAAGCCAGCGCTGCCGATTTTTATGCCCGAAAGTTTGCCAATGGTCTAAAAGCCAGCCTCAAGCGCTATGACCAATCGTAAAAAAGATTTGCTTTATCTCTACTTTTAAGCTATCTTAAATGCCTACCTTGAATGGGGTAACATCCATTCTATCTACAAGTCTACTTACTTATTTACAATTGGTAATAAGTTTTGATACTCTTCCTTATCTGGCACAGACCATTTAATGATTCGATATTTTTTAATCAAAACTTTAACAACATGAGCCAACTTAAACCACATGCCCCTAAAAACAGCACCGTACTAATCAGTATTATTTTAATATTGCTGGGATTGTTCGGCGCTACCCTCTCCCCCACCATTGCGGATAACGGAGACTGGATCCTCCTGGCGGGGTACGTCCTGTTGCTACTGGGCGTTTACGTAAAAGGACTATAATAAGTATTTGGGCACTCCGCTACAAAAGTGGAGTGCTCTCATTACTTAGGATAAATAATCCACCAAAGCTGCGTAAATTTTATCCTCTTTAAGTAGGTCCGGATTTCCCAAAACCACCAAATATTCGCGGGCGCGGGTCAGCGCTACATTAAGTTTGCGATCGACTCCTTCTTCCGACAAGGAAATCATGCTCTTCATTTGACTAAAAGAATTGGCACACAGGGAGATAATAATAATCTTCCTGGCGCCACCCTGGTAGCGCTCAACGGTGTCAATGGTGACTTCGTCTGCAGGAATCCCTACCTCCGATAAAGTCTGCCGAATCATGGCGATCTGGGCCCGAAAGGGGGTAATTACCCCAATATCTGCCCAGGAAAAAGGCTCATTATTATTTTTGTGCATCCGGGCAAATTGCTGAATTAGTGTAGCCGTGAGCTCCGCTTCTTCCCGGTTGGTTTTTTGTACTGCTTCGGCCAGGGTACAACCCGTTGGCAGAAATAAGACCCGTTCACTGGCGATTTTTTCCGCTAAATTACTGCCCCCGGTGGCGGATAGGCGCAGCGCCGCTTTTTGTTCCGCACTGCGTGCTATATGCTCTGGTAAGATGTTTAAGCGACCTCCGTAGAAAAACTCGTTGGGGAAGGCCATGATATCCTGGTGCATCCGGCCCTGATGACTAAGCTGGGCATAAGCCTGCTCCCAACCTTCTCTAACGCATAATTTGTACAATCGCTCAAACAAGGAATTGCGTAAATTACTCAGACCAATCCTTTGTAGTTCTTCATCCTCTACCGCTGACAAATCTGGTGACTGGGTCACCACCGCAGGTAGTTGCTTATGGTCGCCAATGAGGGTGAAATGGGCGAATTTAGGGAGCAATCCTACCAGATAAGGCTCCAGCACTTGGGAAGCCTCGTCCACAACCGCCCGATCAAAATTAATCAGTTGAAAAAGCTCGGGTCTTCCGACTACCGAAGCGACCGTTCCCACAAAGAGTCGATGCGACTGGATCATATCTTTCAGGGCCTTACGGGTATGGAGCTTTTCCGCCCGCCTGGATAACAGGCGATCGCGAAACCGCTCCCCCGTCGAATAGCGGGAACCAATGCGCAGATATTTCTCCCGCATATCCGGATGATAAGCCTCAATCGCCTCACACATTTCGTCTACCGCCCGGTTGGTATAGGCCAGCAAAAGGATATTTTCCTGGCTGTGCTCCATAAGATAACCCGTTAGGTGCTTGAGCATGACGCTGGTTTTACCCGTACCGGGTGGGCCCCAAAGCAAGAAGTAATCCTGGGAAGCCAACAATTTTTTAAAGATCTGTTGTTGCTCCAGGGTCAACTCTTCGGGAAGGGTCAAATCAGCTATTTCCCGGGGCGACGAAGGCGAAATCGTCCCCAATAATAGTTGCCGCTTACGGCCTGGAGACTGCAAAAAAGCGTACAAATTACGATACATATTGGTAAAGCCACTATCCAGAAGATCGGGCTCGACATTCCAGGTATCGTACTGCTGGAACAGTTGATCGTTAAACTGTGGAGAGCGCAGGCGAAGCCAGACTTCTTCCTGATCTAGCTTTAATACCGTACACTTAAATAATTGATTCTGCACGGGTCGCTTATCTTCGCCCCGAAAGGGGTACAGGACGGCAATATCTCCCTTTCGGAAATTGGCCAGTGGATTGGTTTGCTTACTGCGGGTAAACTTTAGAATGGGCTCATCGGAAGCCGCCTGCTGCTCCTTGAGCTTCAATTGAGCCAAAATGGCAAAATTATTTTCTTTTTCCTCATAGCTGTTTAACCAGAGATTGGCCTGACCATTAGTGCGATCGCTGGCTTCGTCGCCCAGCTTAGCCAGGCGATGCTCCCGGGCAATTAAGCCACTGAAGGCGATAAAATAACGCTTCTCGATGGTCCCCAGGTTCTCGTAAAAACCCGTAAACTGCTCCAGGTCGCGCTGAACAAAACCCCGGGTATTCGGAAAATTGGTAGGAAATAGGCGACGGAATAAGCGATCAGCCCGCTCCAGCCAGGCTTCGGTACCCAGTATTTGATTACAGCCCAGCCCCTGCAAGAGCCACTCCAGCGCCAGCATCTGATTACGCACATTTAGGGCCTCGTACTGCTGCGCCTTGACCACCGGCGCGAAGCGCAATTGGTTGTCATCGGCACCGGAATAAAGGATGTAGTTCACTGGGTCGGAGGCCTTCCCAAATACATCGCGGATGATCAGGTCGTACAAAAGTGTTTGGGTATAGTGATTCACGCTGATGCCGTAGACATTAGGTCGATACACCTTCCCGCTTTTCAATTCAATAATCGCATTACGCTCGCCTAAGGCCAGCACATCCAATCGCCCTTGCAGACCATAACGGACGCCGTGAAAGGAAGGTTCCAAATAGGCATTGTCCCGATCGATTTGTTGTTGGCCCAACTGCTGGCGAATGTTCTGGTAAAGATTAACAAAGTGTTTTTGTGCCGTCTGCATGATACCCCGTACCTCCGAATCGGGTAACAGACAGAAAGTCAGCGGAAAAAGCTGAAATACCTTTACGAAAGTATCCCTGTATTTCGCCTCATCGTTGCGCATCAGCTCATCCAAAAAGAAGTTGGCAATATTTCCAATCAGCAGGGGTTTACTCACCTGAAACGGCAGGTATTTTTTTAAAAGCAGCAGCTCGGGAATGGTGCCTTCCGGTTTGAAGCTCTCGGCAATCGTAGAGACATCCATCAAATAATCGGGTTCGATGACGATGGCCCGGGGGCGATAAATAAACTCCTCATCTACTTCTACATCCATTAATTGCAGGACCACCGGAAAGCCAAAGACCTGCCGAATGGCCGCAATGGTTGCGTTAAAATTTTCATTGCGCTCCGGAATATCGTACTGTAGGTAAAATTCCTGCTCCGGTTGGGCTTCATCTTTGATCAGGAGCCGTTTTTGGTCGGGATCGTCGTCCAGGGCCGTCACCCGACACTGGGCCTTATACTCCGCAATGGTTCTTTTGGCAAAAGCCACGGGCCATTCCCTTTCAGCTGTTTTTTCCAGTTTGGGGGTAGGAGCTTGCGCAAAAAAGGCTTCAATGCAGGCCAGTAACACTTTCATACCTAATAAATCCAGTGTAGCGGCGGCTTCCGTCCAGCCGGGCGCGTGTACTTTTTTACGAAAGTGATGAATAAAAAACTGCAATTGCCGACTCAGGCCCTCTTTCTGAGCCAGGTAGGCAATCCGAGAAAAGGGCGTAGTAAACTGAATCTTCTCCGCTTTGGTCACTTCCAAAAATAACAAGTTGAGCAAATGCGCCGTTGCACGGGCCATTTGTCCTTGGGGAAGATCAGCATCGAGTATTTTTTCGGCTTCGCGATAAAAAAGAGCAGCCAGGGCGGGTTTATTCATTTATCCAATTGTCGGTTTGGTGAATAGTCGATTCAAAAAGGCATCCATTACTTACGGGACTGAAAATACATTTTTTTGCCCGCATAATCGAAAAGTGAGCTAAAATCCATGAGCAGCCCATAAACAATAACTCCTTTGTTTTCTGGCGGCTAAGTGGAAGTACTTGCCAGTGACCTTTTCCATTGATCTTGAGCTGAATAAAATAGAATTCTTTTTCTATCTTCAAATCACTGCTACTAAGTATACTTTGAGCAGGCAGCAAGGAAAGAATAGACCCCAATAAAACAAAAACCGAAATTAGTGCTTTCATAAGTAGCTATATTTATTCAAAATACGAAAAACTGAAAAACCATGAAGAACACTTTAAACATCCTTTTAGGAGTAGCATTGCTCATCGGAAGTTGGTCTTGCCAAAGTGGTGGCGAAACAACCGCCCCGGAGACCACAGAGCCTAATGCCAATATTACTTACGACGCCAGCATTAGCTTACCCGATAATTTCACCGCCGCGGTAGTGGCCGATAGCGTAGGACGCGCACGTCATATCGCAGTACGGGAAAATGGTGATGTCTATGTGCAACTGTACCGATTGAAAGACGAAAAAGGCCTGGTCGCACTGCGCGACACCGATGGTGATGTACGCGCCGATCAAATGGAATATTTTGGCAATTATCCTGGAACAGGCTGTGCTATTTATAATGGCTACTTGTATTCTTCCTCTCCGGATGAGATATATCGATATGAGCTGAACGACGGCACCTTATTACCTGATGTAGCCTCCAAAACGCTGATCGTTGGTGGGTTTCCCGATCAGCAGCAACACCAGCAGAAATCCTTTACATTCGATCAGAACGGCCATATTTATATCAATGTTGGCGGTCCTTCCAATGCCTGCCAGCAAGATGCGCGTTCTGCCGGATCACCTGGACAGGATCCCTGTCCACAATTAGAGCGCCAGGCGAGTATCTGGCAATTTGACGCAGACAAACCCGCCCAAACACAAATGAAAGACGGAGTGCAATACGCAAGGGGTATCCGTAATGCGGTAGCCCTGGACTGGAATCCAGCCACCAATAATCTATTCGCTATGCAGCACGGTCGCGACCAGCTCGCGACCCTCTGGCCAGGGTTATTCAGCAACGAAGAAAGTGCGGAATTACCCGCCGAAGAGTTTCTATCTATTCAGGAAGGGGACGATTTCGGCTGGCCTTATTGCTACTACAACCATATGGTAGGAGAGAAAAAATTAGCCCCCGAATACGGTGGCGATGGTGAGCAGCAAGGCCGCTGCGAAGGTATTAAGTCTCCAATCATGGGCTTCCCTGCCCACATGGCGCCCAATGATTTACTCTTTTATACGGGAGATCAGTTCCCAGCACGTTATAAGAACGGTGCCTTTATCGCTTTCCACGGTTCCTGGAACCGGGCGCCGCTACCGCAAAAAGGCTACTTCGTCGTCTTCGTACCCATGGAAAATGGTCAGCCCAGCGGAGAATGGGAAATCTTTGCCGAAGGCTTTGCCGGTGCAGAAGATATTGCTTCCCCCCGTGATGCCGAGCATCGCCCCTGTGGCCTGGCCATGGGTCCGGATGGTAGTCTGTACGTTAGTGATGATGTAAAAGGAAAGATTTGGAAGATATCCTTTGCAGGGTAAAAACCAGGTGGCCGCATGATCGTGTGGTCGCTTGATCATGTAACCAGGTGGTTCATTAAAGCGAAGAAAGAGTCCGTTTAGGATCGTGTATCCTGGGCGGACTTTTATAAGGTGTATACAAAACTTTAGACCACTTTTATAAAATAAAATGTCATGAAATACCTGTTTAGCCTTTGTTCATTAATCCTGCTTTTCTCTTGTGGTACTTCCGAATCAGATAAAAAAGCTTATCCAACCACTGGACAAATTGAAAGGCTGGACCCCTTACTGGACCAAATTATTTCACCAAATGCTCAAATCGAAGTAATCGCTTCGGGATTGACCTGGGCGGAAGGACCACTTTGGGTCGAAGAACACCAAATGCTGCTTTTCTCCGACGTGGTCATGAACAAAGTTTATAAATGGACCGAAACGGAAGGTCTATCTGTATACCTTGAGCCTTCCGGGTTTACGGGAACCTTCACCGATAGCCGTGAAAAAGGAAGTAATGGATTGATTTTAAACCAGCAGAACGAGTTGGTTTTGTGTCAGCACGGCAATCGACAAATTGCTAAAATGGATGCAGATCTAGCCAATCCACAGTCCAATTTCATTACCATCGTAAATCATTATGAAGGCAAAAAATTTAACAGCCCCAATGATTTGATTTTTGATACAGCCGGGAATCTATATTTTACGGACCCACCCTACGGCTTAAGTGAAGCCATGATGGAGGACCCTAAAAAGGAACTTGACTTCCAGGGGGTATTCAAATATGACACACAGGGCCAGCTGACCTTACTGACCAAAGAAGTAAGCCGTCCGAATGGCCTGGCGCTCTCCCCGGATGAAAAAACCCTGTACGTAGCCAATTCCGATGGGGAAAAAGCAGTTTGGTATGCCTTCCCAGTACAAGGAGACAGCTTGAGCCAACCCACTATCCTGTATGATGCTACGGATTTAGTCGGTAAAGAAATCGGATTCCCCGATGGGGTGAAAGTAGATCCTCAAGGAAATATTTTCACCGCTGGTCCCGGTGGAATCTGGATCTTTTCCGCAGACCATCAATTATTGGGAAAAATTAAATCCGAATTTTGGACTTCGAACTGCAATTTCAATGCCGATTACTCTACCCTTTACATTACGGCAGATGATCATGTGCTAAGGGTGAAACTAAAATAATCCACAGGCCCCAATGTTCAGCGTAGGTTGTACCTACGCTGCGGTGAATGCAAAAATCTGCTTTGTGTCTCTAATCTCGCAAAACAGATTTTTAAGAACACTTCAACGCAGGCTTTTATAAAGCAACCTTTTCTGGTATTCCCAGCGTCCGTAATTCTAGCTTTAGGCTAGCCGCTTCGTCGGCACTTAGGAAATTACCTTCAAAAGACAGGGCGTGTTTTCCTGCTTGGACTAAAAAGTCTTTTTCATTCAGGGCTACCTCCCGCAGCTGCTTCCAATTGGCATTATAGAGGATGGCTTTATCCCCACCGGTATATTTCAGGATTTGGCCCGGCTGGAGATCGACGGGTAGTTCGATGGTTTTATAATTATCGATTTCGAGTCGCATCCCACTGATCGTGCTTTCCTGGGCGGTCAGGATGAATTGCAGGGTTTGTGCGGCTCCTTTGTTTTCAAATTCCAGAGAAGTGTATCGGGGCTGTCCCGGTTGTACGGCTTTGTTTCCATGAACAGCGATAGTCGTCTGTACCGGGTATAGCGCCCACTGCTGATCGGCTACCCGCTGCAGCGAAAACTCCTGATCGGTAGCGCGCATCCGTTCTTTTTGTGCTTCCGTAAAAGCACCGCCGATCCGTAACTTTTCCCAGTCGCCGATCAGCGCCAGGATTTTATTGGAAAGTCCATTTTGCGCAACCGCCTCCCGATTAGCCACAAAGGCATAGCCGGCATCGTAGCCCGCTGATTTAGCCAGTAACCACTCGGCATCTTCCACGCTGGTTTGTGGCGTCATTTTGAACCAGCCCAGCATGCCCGGCATATAATTACGCTGAAAATAGGCCTGATTATTAAAGCGGTATTCGGTCTGGCTTTCGCGAAAACCACCGTACCAGGGCTCGCCCCAGTTCATGCGGGTGTAGATGTGCCAGAAAAAATGCGTGGTACGGCTGGCATCAATGATCAGATGCTCTTTCAATTCTTCGTCCAGGGCATTATACCAGGTGTAGGGCATCAGAGACTCGCCATAAGTACCCAAGCCGGTCGAGCGATTCCCCTCCAGACCATCAAAGGAGATTTGGCGCAGACCGGTCTCATTGTAAAGCTCCGCCATCGTCTTTGACATCTCGATGGAGAGATCAGCATTGGTCAGAAACACCTTATAGGCGTGATCCAACAGCTTCACAATCTCGGCCCCGTTGGCATGGGCCGCCGGCAGGGTACCAAAAGCACCCCGCTGGCAGTCCAGTAATGTCCAGGGGGGCGCTTCGGAGACTCGGCCGTAGCGAATCAACTCATCCCCTATCCGGACGGTCTTCAGGCTATTATTCTCCATTTGATTAAAAAAATCGGGCTCCTGAATGGGAATCTCGGTTGCGGAAGCGTCAATAGCTCCCATCAAGGTGGAAGCCCCCACCGTAGCTAGTCGCCGATCTGGCACCGGCGTCACGTAGGCATCATTGGTCTGGATAAAATTAGAGAGCACGTGAGTACCCAGATAAATCCCCGCTTCGCTGGCCTTCTCCACACAGTTGCGCAGACTCTCTGTGCCCTGCGGGAACTCTCCTTTGTATAATTCAAATTGCCCCCAGCTTTCAAAAGTTCTCCCGTAGTGGTAGAGGTAGCGTAGGCCCGCCTTTTTGGTGAGTTCGATGGCCTCGTCCACGTCGGCTTCCGTAAAATCGGAGATGATGTAAGCGGCTGCGGCTCCGGGCGCGGTCTTCCCCCACTGTCCATCGATCTGGGGATGCGGCAGTCCTTCGGTTTGCTCAATTTGCCCCAGGGTGGCCAGGGCCTGATTCGTCGGGCAGCCGAAGAGCGCAATTTTAGTGCCCACTACCCCACCGTCTTCGTAAGCCGGAGCCAGGATTTTTTCATGGCGGAAATCTTCGATTATTCTGGGTTCACTGCGATTGCGACTGTAAGCTTGCAGCGTACTCCCGTGATTAAAAGGTTTGGCCGCTTCGACCCGGTAGAGTACACTGCCATCCGCATCGGGGTGCATATTGGCCCAGTCTTCGGCCCGGAAGATATCAAAGGCGGGCATGCGATCACTTTCGTTCCAGGGATAGCCGCCCAGGGTTTTGAGATTGAGGGATTGGATACCGATGGCAAAGTCCGGATCGCGTACTACGCCTACGGTCTCGCCGATGGTCTGGTCGATAGTGGTAGCGTAGGGGCCCCAGATAATGAGTTCTACGGAATCTTCCGGGCTGATTTCCAGTAATTCGAAAGTCAGGTGGCTGGCTTTTTCTTCCACTTTAATTGTTGCGGTGAAGCCACCCGGAAAGGATAATTGAATGTCTTCGTTGACCAGCTCAGCCCCTTGTGATCGCAGGATTTGCCCCGCTATCCGGATGGACAAAACATAACTCAGCGTATCAGCTGACAGATAATCTTCACCGGTATTACGGTCCGTCATTTCCAGGAGCTCTCCTTCTTTACCCAGACTGAGTTGAAAGTGGTCGGTCTTGAGTGTGAGCAAGGCAGCATCGTCCGTTTGGCAGGCAGACAAGAGCAGACTCAGGAAAAGAAAAGAAGAGAGGTAGGTTTTCATCGCGTGTTTTGCACTAATTTAGGAAAATCTTTGTGCTATCCTAAATTACACCGCCTGCGTTTTCCTTATCCACTCATCTACCAAATCAACAATCCCTCTATGTTGTGGGTGGCGGGATTGACGATCCAGTATTCTTTTACGCCGTTTTCTTCGTAAAGGTTAAACTTCTCGTTATAGTCTTTTTTGGCGGTGCTGTCCGAGAAGATTTCCACAATCAGATCGGGGCACCAATACAGCCGGCATCGTCTAGCTTGCTTTCATCACAGATGACACAGATATCGGGCTGTACGACGGTATCGATTTCTTGATTTGTTTGACCTTTATTTTTAATCAGACGGACATCGAATGGGGATTGATAAACTTCACAGGAACTATTTTCAAAAAGTCCAAATTTTAACGTGTAAAATTCCTTCTACTTTTTGATGTATCCTTCGCGGTACGGGACTCATTCTATACAGTCACCCTTTGATCAACTCGACCCGCTCGTTCAACTGCCAGGTCTGGTAGTCGGCGTAGGTATATTGTTTTTTGAAATCCAGCTGAGATATATCGGTAATGCGTTTCATGGTGCTATATTTTTAGTCAAAAGCACTTTCAAAGGTAGCCCTTTTGAGGAAAGGATACAAAGAATGCGTTAGATCCACCGGGGCCCTATGCAGGAAAGGTTAAAGGATCCCATTGCCCATAAAGGGGCCAGCACCAAAAAGCTATCATTTTCAAAACAACTAGACTCCGGGTAAGGCTCTTGGGCACTATGATATTCCTCGTCCCGATAAACTAAAGCATCTATTACTTCGCGCAACTCCCACCTGCCATAGATGATTTCACTGAGCAACTCGGGATCTTTGTCTATTTTAGCTTTTTCACAAGACAATAAACGAAGTTGTTTAAAAACTCCTCACTGAGCCCTTGGTAACACATTGAAAGCCGTTACCAATCATCTCACCAGGAATTCTTAAACAACTTCTAAGTATTCTCGGAAAGAAATCAAAACATTTCCTTCCTTTGGTTAGGGCTTAGCCGCTTGCTACTTTTGATTTTCACTCAATACCAAAAATATGGACCTCCACTCTCTGCTCCAAAAAATGACGCTGGCCGAAAAGGTCGGTCAAATGACCCAGGTGACCATCGATGCCCTGCACCGGGGTACCCCCCCAAAAATCGTGCTTCCCCCGCAGATCGCAGAAGAAAAACTGGATCACATCATCCGTGAAAAAATGGTCGGCTCGATCCTCAATGTTCCAAGCGGCTACCTGCCCGACCGCCAGGAGTGGCAAGAACTCGTACGGCGTATCCTGGAAAAAGCCCAGGAGACCAGGCTGCAAATTCCAATACTCTATGGCATTGATGCCATTCACGGAGTCAACTATTGTAAAAACGCTACTCTTTTCGCACAGCCGATCAGCGTAGCCGCCAGCTTTAACCCCGGACTAGCTAAGGATGTCGCCGCCGCTACCGCCTACGAATGCCGGGCTATCTCGCTCCCCTGGAATTTCTCTCCCGCTCTGGACGTAGGTCGACACCCGGCCTGGCCCCGACTCTGGGAATCCTTTGGGGAAGATGTCTACCTGAATCAGGTGATGGGGCGGGCAACGGTAAAAGGGTATCAGGGGGAGACTGGTGATCGTAATAAGGTGGCGGCCTGCCTAAAGCACTTCACCGGCTACGGGCTGCCCTTGAGCGGTAAAGATCGAACCCCCGCCTGGATACCCGAACGCTACTTACGCGAATATTTCCTGCCCGCTTATGAGGCCGCCATTGAGGCCGGAGCGCTGAGTATCATGGTGAATTCCGGCGAGATAAACGGCGTACCCGTACACGCCAGCCATTTCCTTTTGACGAAAGTCTTGCGCGAAGAAATGGGCTTCGAGGGGTTACTGGTCACTGATTGGTGGGATATTGTCTACCTGCACACGCGCCATCGCATTGCCCCAAATATGAAAGAGGCGGTCCGTCTGGCCATCGAAGCAGGCATCGATATGAGCATGACGCCTTTTGACACGGAATTCACCGATCTACTGATTGAGCTGGTGGAGGAAGGCAGGATTACGGAAGCCCGCATTGATACTTCCGTCAGAAGAATCCTTGAGCTCAAAGCTCATCTGGGACTTTTCGAGCGGGCGGTGAATGATCCGGCCGATTATGCGCTTTTTGGAAGCGAAGCGCACCGTACCATCAGTCTGCAATCCGCCCGGGAAGCACTGGTTCTACTTAAAAATGAGGAAAACCTTCTTCCACTATCCAAAGACGCCAAACTCTTGATTTGTGGTCCGGCAGCCGACAATCAGCGGGCGCTAAACGGTGGCTGGACCGCCAATTGGCAAGGTGATTTGGCCGACGAAGCGCTGGCTACCTATCCAAGTATCCTAGCCGCTTTACGCGAAAAACACGAAGGCGAAGTACTGGAATACCGCATGGGGGTCGACTACCATCAGGAAGTAAACCTGCGCGAGGCCATCTGGAAAGCGCCCGAAGTAGACTACATCATCCTCTGCTTGGGCGAAGATAGCTACACCGAAGATGCCGGTAATATTAGTGATCTTTATCTGGATGAGCACCAGACAAATCTGGCCCTGGCTATGGTGGAGACCGGCAAACCAGTAATCCTAATTCTGGCTGAAGGGCGGCCCCGGCTGATCTCTCCTTTTGCCGATCGCATTCCGGCCATCGTTGGCGCTTTTTACCCCGGACCACAGGGTGGGCGGGCAATTGCTGAGCTCATCTTTGGAGAACTTAACCCTAATGGTAAGCTGCCTTTTACTTACCCAAAGTTCCCCAACTCACTGGTTCCCTATGATCACAAGCATACAGAAGAACGGGAGGTAGAGGGATCGGGACCTAATTTCAATCCGCAGTTCACCTTTGGCCACGGACTGAGCTATACACATTTTCGCTATAGTGCATTAAAAACGGATCGGGAAAGCTACCGCATGGACGATACGATTCACCTTTCGGTAAAAGTGGAGAATACGGGTTCACGGCCGGGCAAAGAGATCGTAATGGTATTCATTCGGGACGATTATGCCAGTGTTACACCACCGGTTAAACGACTAAGGGCCTTTCGGAAAATAAGCTTAAATACCGGAGAAGTGGAAATTGTCGAGTTCGTCATTCAACCATCCGAACTAGCCTTTGTTAGTCTGAATAATGAATGGATCACGGAGCCCGGCACCTTTACCGTGATGGTAAGTGGACAAGAGACCTCCTTTGAGATCAACCATTGAATCAAACTTGCGAAGCCAGCAAGGCTTACAAAGATTTGGATTAAAAACTCCTGAGCCCTTACCGCAACGATTCAAAATTCACCAATTCAAAATTCAACCATTAATATGAGTGCAAGTGCGATCATGCCTTATTTCATCAAGCCCTCCCGGGCACTGACTAAAGAAGAGAAAGAGGCCGCCTATGAGGAAGCCCTTTTGGGTATTGAGGCTAATCTGGAGGGGATCAGCAACCCGACCACCAAGATGGCGACGATCAATTGTCTGTTGAAAACCTATCTTCCTTATTACTATTGGGTGGGATTCTATCTGGTAGAGGACGGACGCCTAATCGTAGGTCCTTATCAGGGAACGCTAGGCTGTATTTATATCGACTTTGAACGGGGTGTCTGTGGCAAAGCGGCTCGCGAAGGAAAGACACAAATCGTAACTGATGTACACGCACTGGACCAAAGTAAAGAACACATTGCCTGTGATCCAAATTCGGCTTCGGAGATTGTGGTCCCCGTTTTCAACAAAAAGCAAGAGTTAATCGCCGTATTTGATGTGGATAGTACGCTAGCTGGATCTTTTGATGAGGTGGATCAGGAGCACTTAGAGAAGCTGATGAAGCAGCATTTTGGTAAATAGTTTAGGGTTTAGTGGTTAGTGGTTAGAGAGCTTTCCCTAAACACTAACCCCTAAACACTAAGCTGCATTACTGCTTCAGTGCCTGAATTCTGGACTCAGCAGCTGCTTTGTATTTTTCTCCTTGTACCAGTTCGTAAGCGGCAATTGCTTCGTCGTTATTACCCAGTGCTTGCTGGATCAGACCGTGGATCAGGTGATACTTATCTGCTTCTTCATCTTCGGGAAGAGCATCAATAGAAGTCTGAATTGCTACTAGTGCTTCCTCGTTCTTCTCTAATTTATTCAGAGCAGAAGCTTTGTAATAGGCCGCGATGTAAGCATCTCCCTGGTCGCCGCGCGCATCCAGATAAGCATCGGCCAGCATAATGGCTTTTTCATTATCATCTTCTTTGATGTAAGCCAGGGCACTAAAGTTTTGTGCCTTGCGGTACAGAGCCGGAGCTTTGTCCTTATTGCTTTCCGACATTTCGGCTGCGTCGCCTGCGGCCACGTAAGCGGCCAGCGCTTCCATGGTTTTGTCTTCCATATCTTCCAGGGCTTGTGCTTTACCCAGGTGGTTACCGAAGTACTCCTCATTCAGTGTAACCCCGCGATCGTAAAAATCCAGTGCCTTTTCCATTTCACCTGCTTTACGGGCTACTGTTCCGGCACGATAAGCACAGACGGCACCATTCCGGCTAGCCAGGCTAATCACCTTCTTACCCGTGTCATCGGTAGAGTCAGCTTTCGCGATAGCTTCTTCAAATAAGGCGAGAGCTTCTTCGTAAGCTTTTTCTTTTACCTTACCCAGACCGTCATTGTATAAAGCAGCTGCGGAAGGGTCCGCATCAGCTTCCGCATCCTGAGCAGATAGGGTAAAAGTACAAGCGAATAGTAGGACAAGTGTAGTTAAATGTGTTGTGAGCTTCAACATAATAATTCGATTTCTTATTTATTTAAATATTTGAGTTAAAAATTTCTTCCTTTATTTGAATGGTTTTTTGGGGGCTAAGGTTGACAAAAAAATGACAGTTGTAGGAGATACAACTGTTTCCGCACACGAAAAGATGAATTTTTTTTGATTTTTGGCAACAAAAAAAGCCTTTTTAACATATTGTTTAATCTTTTATTTGGCATTTTTAAGCAGGACGCGCTATAATAATAACGTCTCTTTTACCTATTTAGCTGCTTGAAGTTCCACATAAAAAGTAGTCCCCTCCTGCTCTTGGGTGGTAAAATAAATCCGACCTCCAAATTGCTCAATGATATTTCGGCACATAGAAAGGCCAATGCCCGTTCCGGATGACTTGGTGGTAAAATAGGGATAAAATACCTTTTCCTGTAAAGCAATGGGGATACCCGTACCGTTATCCTTAAAAATCACCTGAATGCGCTCAGCCATTGGTTTCAGCTGAAGGAGTATCTGTCCCGAACGACCATCGGGAATTGCCTGTACGGCATTGGTCAGCAGATTATTAAACACCCGCAACAATTGGTCTTTATCCGCAATCACAAAATAATCCTGGGCCGGAGTATCAAACTTAAAATCGACTTCATTTTGTTGATACGCAAACAAATCAATCACGGATCGTAATAATTCACTTACGTTCAATCGCTCTAGCTGGGCTTCTGGCATCTTTGCAAAATTCGAAAATTCGTTGGCTATTTTCGTCAGCCCTTCGATTTGTTCAATTAAGGTGGTGGACATCCTTTGTAAGAGAGGGCCGATGGCTTCTGGATTTGACTGGTAAGCCCTTAGCAAATGCTGCACACTTAACTTCATGGGGGTAAGCGGATTTTTAATTTCGTGGGCGACTTGCTGTGCCATATCCCGCCAGGCCCCTTCTCTTTCAGCTTTTCTTAGTTGCCGGGTACTATCTTCCAGCTTAGCCAGTGCGGTGTTATACTCTTCCACCAACAAACCAATCTCATCCCGGTTTTTCCACGAAAGTGGGACATTCCCTCCCAGACGCAAATTCCGTAAGCCCTCTCCTATTTTGCTGATGGGCTCGGTGATAGAGTTGGCCACCCAAATAGCTATTCCCCCTGCGACAAACATGAAAAAAACGTACAGGCTGAATACCGAGCCAACAAAATTATTGATCTCGCGTGCGCGATCTTCGCTGTATCGAGAAAAGGGAAGGCCAGCATAAGCCATTATTTGCCCCTCGGCTGATTGGATAGACGCCAAAGCCAATCGCTGCCTTTCGTCATCCATGGTCTGGAATTGAAATGGAACCAGGGCTAGACGTAACTGCTCGAGGGTACTCGCCGGCAACCAATAGGGCAAGGGCAAGGGCTCAGTACTATCGTATAATTTAGCGCCCTGCGTATCATAAAGAGCAAAAGGGCTACCTATCTTTTCCTGAAGTGCTGTCATCTTGATTTCTTCAATAGGTAGAGCCGTCAGTTCTTGCTCCAACAGCCGAAGCTGTTCCAGTACCTCGCGTTCCTGGGTACGGGCAGCCGTATCCCGAAAATACCAAATCGTCACAAAAGCGATGACGACAGAGCTCAGTAATATTATACCAATAACCGCTAGCTGAATGCGGTTCCGCAAAGAGTTGCGGGTTTTGAAAACCGGTAATAAAAAATCTGGTAATACCTCGAGGCGGGTGTGTAAAACCACCAGACCTAACAGAAAGATCAGAAATAAAGAAAAATAGAGAGCAAATAAGCTTAATGGGCGAAAATAACTACCCAATTCCTTTTGTAAAACAATGACTTCTTCACCCTGTCTCGCCCCGACTTGAATCATCTTATTAGTAATACTGGCATAATCCGCTCCGCTTTTTAATGTGCCGACGGTTTCCCAATCCAGAGCATTTACGAATCCATCTCCTTCGTAAAGCGTCCCTTTTCGTAATCGCAGTACGCCATATCGCTCCTCAGTAGACTGCTCTAATTCATAAATATCCTGCTCGCTCTTTTGCTTAAGCTCCACCAAAATCTGGTCGCGCTGCTGCTTCATTAAACTTAATTCTTTTTCCAGGCTAAACTTATAGGTGAAGCTGGCCGAAAAGGTGGACAAGAGGATTAACCAAACCATCAACCAGGTCAAGTTAAAAGCCCCACTATCTAACTGCAGGTCCATCAGCACCAGAAATATAAAAGCCAGTAATAACCAAACCCAAAAAGAAACACCCAAACTCAGCGGAAGTAGTATACCATAACTTAAGAGAATACCCATAAACATTCCCAGCAGCCGGTAATTCAGTGGTATGCCCCACTGATGGACAACCATAGACAAGCGCTTTACCAGGAGAAAGACGGCCATTAACCACATGATTAAACTCAGGGCTACCACCAGACCCGGCACTCGTAACTTCAACACCTGATCCAAATTAAAAAAAACAGTACTCCCGGTAATCACGGTTTTCAACCAAAAGGCAACGCCCAATAGACTACTCAATCCCACTCCGTATAGTAAAGGCGTCAAAAGCCATCGGCGGCGGTCGGGCAGCAGAGAATGGCGACTGGTAAATAATTCATAAAAAAGTCGAAAAAGCCACAGGACAACCCCTATCTGCCCCAGTAGTCCCAATAAAGTGTCTGGCAACCAATCGGTATCCCAAAGCGGACGTAATAAGTCCCAGTGATCCGGCCAGATCGAAGATTGAAACCACCAAATTAATAGTCCGCCGGAAAACAAGCTTAAAACACTGGCCGACAATAAGCGCCCATTATTCATTAGCACAATGATTTGCCGATGCAAAAAGCGCCAGCTCAGTATCCCCCCAAGCCACAACAAACAAAGCAGCACTACAGGTCTGGGTAGATTGCGTTTAGCACTTACCCAAAAGGGAGCCACCTCCTTTAGTTCAATCGACCTCGCCGATTTACTATCATTGTCCGAAAAGTGCAGATAACTCGCATAAGGGGCCTCGTGCAGAGGTAAAAAAACAATGGCCCGAATCCCAGACCCGGGGGCCAATAATCGGGCTAACCAAAATTCCTCCGCCTGGACGAGTAAAAACGATCGATTGGGAAATACAGAAAGAGAATCCAGAGCTTGCCAGTCTACCAAAGCGGAACTAAGTAGTATTTTTTCCTCCCCCAGCAAAAACAAGCCAACCCCATTATTTTCTAAGACTTCCAACTGCTGTACAACCGCTTCTGCCTCTTCCAGGTAGCGTAATTCATCTCGTTCTGCAAAATAATTCAGGAAACTGCTATCACTCAGCAGCTGGGTCGGATATTCGGATTTTTCTTCCAGATAGTCGGGGAGCGCTTTTTCAAAAGCAACCATGGCGGAGCGCTGAGCACCCCAAAAAGACCAACTGTACGCCAGCAAGAGGCATAGCAGTGCTACTAGCAGTAGAATTGGAGGTCTTTTCATGTAGTGAAGATATATAGTGTTGCTTTTTCCGAGTTTATATACGGTAAAAAACAAACTTCGTTGCAATTTCCGAAAAACACTGTACTTTTACCGGTGATCAGCTACTCTGTCGCGGTTCCCGAACTAGCTTCGGGAAATGAGGAAAGTCCGGACAACGTAGGGCACCACACCATCTAACGGATGGGGTCCCGATCTTGCATCGGGGTACAGACAGTGTCACAGAAAAGATACCGCCCGCCTCAGGCGGGTAAGGGTGAAATCGTGCGGTAAGAGCGCACGCCGTAGTCAGGCAACTGCCTGCGGAGATAAACCTTGTGGGTTGAAATGTCACATATATCTCAATTCCGCCCCAGGCGGATCAGACTTGCCCGGTCTGTTTCTACGGAAGTTGGGAAGGGTAGGCAGATAGAGCCTATCGGTAACGATAGGGCTAGATAAATGACAGAGGTCCGCCTCAGGCGGACAACAGAATCCGGCTTATCGGCTGATTTTTATTTAATAGAAAAGCGGTTTCCCACACGAGTGGGAAAGCCGCTTTTTTACTAGTTCTTAGTAGCGTTATTGATCAGCCAGCTCTCCAAAGTCGAAAAGCAGACTAAAGCGAAGCGTATTATCCAGTGGATTACGCTGGTTCGTAGTCGGAATCAGGTAAGAAAAGTTCAAACCGAAAATATTGTACTTCAGCCCTAGTCCTACGGTAAAGAATTTACGATTCCCCTTTTGGCGGTGCTCGTTGAAATATCCGGCACGTACGGCAAACTGCTCATCGTACCAGTATTCTACGCCAACGGAGTAGATCAGCTCCCGCAACTCCTCCTGAAAGCCTTCTGGCGCATCCGACCAGCTCGAGAAAACAGCGCCGATGGGCGATTCATCTTTCCAGTCTGGTGTGCCATCTCCGTTTTGATCACAATCCAGTCCCTGGCAAGGGGTAGGGACCAGAAGTTTATTAACATCTGCCGCAAAGGTGATGGAGTTATACTGATCCATCTGAATCTTCCAGCCGGCTCCTAAACCAAAGTTAGCGGGCAGAAAGTCACGGTTGATGGAGTTGGTATAGGTGATTTTTGACCCAATATTACTCAGGGCAAGGCCTACGGTTAACTCCGATTCCGCATTACTCAGATTAATGGGTGTAATGTAAGTTAGCGATATATCCGCAGCCCCCGCTACGCCCGGCTCGATAGTCTCTCCATCAACAATTTGGCCTGCTGCCAGATTCGAGTAGATAAACTTGGCTGTCACCGCCGCTGATAACTGATCCGATAGTTTACGTGCGTAAGCAACGGAAACTTCAAATTCATTAGGACGGCCCGTATTCAGGGGCTGACCATTCGGGTCCGTAAACTGAATACTACCCAGGGAGAAATAACGCAAGCCAAAACCCACGGCCTGGTCGTCTCCAAATTTGGAGTAGCCCGTCAGGTAGGCCAAGTATACATCATTAAGACCCAGCGCACGCAGCCAGGGTGTATAAGTAGCCGAAACGCCAAGGTCTTCGGTAGCAAAAGCCAGTTTGGAAGCATTAAAATGCATGGCATTCGCATCGGGACTCAGACCGATACCTACATCTCCCATTGCCCCCGAACGAGCATCGGATACAATTCTCAGGAATGGTACCGCCGTCACTACCGTATTGATACATGGGGTACCATCCGGATTAATTAATCCACCATCTCCGGGGATACACTGTGCCTGCAATTGCCCAGGCTGGCCAATCCCGATAAGCACAATCAAACTCAGCAAGAGTATTAAATTCTTCATGGAATTTATCGATTTAATTATTTTCGCAAATATAGCATTTCTTCAAAGTATATCCTTGACAAGATGCTCCAATAAATTAAAAGCAAAAGCCTTGCCATTTTTTTTCTTTCTCTTTTAGATCGTCATTTCTCCCTTCTTTTACGCTTTTTTCAGCGACTTAGTATAGCAAATCTTAATTTTTTTAACAATTGGCTAATATTGCCAAAAGCCTGGACATAAGTGTACCGCAGGAAGCTATGCAGCACTACTTCCCCAATCCTATCTAGGGAGATAGATACGATCAGCTTTCATTTCGCTGTCTGAGCTCCTTATTTTAACAACACTAACTTTTGGAAATCACTCTCCCCGGTGATCGGATCGAGCCCTGGTGTATTGGATCGAACACGTACTTTATACAAATAAACCCCTCGTGCCAGGCGGCCACCGTAATCGTCACGACCATCCCATTCGATACAATCGTCCTGACGTATCGCTCCGTCGGAGAAAATATTGGCCTGTAAGGTTTTTACCAGACGGCCCGAAACGGTGTATATCTGTACCATCACTTCCAGGTCCTGATTGGCATTATTATGGTCAAACTGAAAACAGGTACGGTCTGTAAAAGGATTGGGATAGTTTAATACGTGATTTAATATGAACTCCTCAGAGGAAGTCACCAAGAACTCCGTATAGCCTTCTGCACTATTATTGGCTACGTCCCAGGCTTTGACCCGCAAAGTGTGTAGGCCTTCTTCCAAATCACTGAGTGGAAAGCGGACCTCACCGCGTCGGTAGTCATCCAACTCTGCCTGAAAAAAATCATTGAGCAGGAAGGTGTTTTGGGTGTCGTCATCCAGGACCGCCTCCAGATCGTGCCCGATGCTGTTCCCTACGACATTGATTCCGTAATCATCTTCCAGTTGCACCAGCAAGGTAGGACTTGCATCTGTGACCCCACCAAAAACAAAGTCCTCGGTGTTCATAAATACTTCGATCTCGGGACCCTGATCATCGGCTACGGCATCGGCATTACTTCCCCCGATAATAATTTCATCATAGAGCCCAGTAGCATCGACCAGATCCCCCTGATCAACGGCATAATAACTAATCTTACCAAAACCCAGCTCATAATTGATATCTTTAGGGATCACAAAACTAAAGGTAAAGCGACCATTTTGGACAGAGGCTCTACCTGTGAAAATAACGTTCCGCTGTACACTATAATCTACTTCCCGACTTCCCTGATCCTGCCCCAGGGTTTTTAGGGTAAGTGGCTTGTCATAAATAGTCGGATAAACAATGCCACTAAAGCCATCGAATAACTGCCCCTGTAAATCGAGTACTTCACCACTGATCTTTACAATCTGCAAGGCACGCAGGGTATCCGTTTGGCCACCGGTGATGTCCTCATCATCAATTTGACTGGTTCGAATTTGGTATTCTGGTATTGCCAGTTGTTGGGCCGGATCACCAATCAGGGTAAACTTACGCGAGTTGGTGATAATACTGGAGCCCGGCAGGGCATTTTTTGCAGTACGCATGGCTTCTCCCAGGCTTGGATAGCGGCCATTTACTTTCGTAAAAAGGCGATCCAGCGTGGCCTCCGTCAATTGAGCATTCTGGTTAGCGTAAACGGCGCGCGTTGTGGTCATCAGCGCAAAAGAGCCACCCCGCGGATTCAGAAAGGCTTCTTCTCCACCCGAAGTAAAGGTCGGATCGTCGTAGCTGGTGAAAGAGCAGGTAGCCGTCATGAGTAAAGGCATACGATCCGCATTATTCCATTGCTGGATATCGCTAATATTCAGGATGCGCTCCTGGGCCCAGCCCTCCTCTCCACCGTGCCCTAAATAAGTGATGACCAGGCTACCCTTAAACACCGCTTCATTTAATGCACGGGTAACCTCGGGAAAACGATTCCCTCCCGGCGTTGAGACCTGTGGAAAGGCATCCAGATAAATTTTGTTTTGGTTGAAAAACCGGAAATCCTCCCGTATTTCTTCGGCAATTTCATCCGCATCGCGCAAGTGTAAGTTCCCATCTTCGTCGTCGGCTACAAAAACCAAACGATTGCGCCAGTCGCTAAATGCCTGGGGATTGGCATCGTATTTAATAATTTTATCCACCGCCTGTCGGGCTTCCAGTGCGGTATTAACCGGAATACGCCCTACGCTAATATTGGAAAGCGCACTCAGACCCGCCCCTTCTTCCAGTATGGTGTAGTAATCGTCCGCCGGAAAGGCAAACAATGGATTAAAGGACTCCTGTTGGTAGGTGGGCAATAGGTTGTTGCCCAGTCCATAAATATCTTTATGGTCAAAAGAGCCATCCCCAAATAACAGGAGGTAGCGGAAGTTCTCATCTCGATTGTACAGCATCCGGGCAAAATCGCGAATAGCCCCGGCGTCTCTTTTGCCACTGTTAAATTCATTGTACACCTGCCTGTCTAATACGACCTCGACCCGAAGCCCGCTATAAGCCGCCCGGTGCTCCGCCAGGCGTTGGGCTTCCGCTTCTAACTCTTCGGTGGTCAGGATCACCATGTCCACCTGGTCCAGAGCGTGTAGATTTTGATTAGGAATCTCCCCTACCGCTGCGGGCGTTTGCTGAATCTGATCGGGATAGAAAGCGATGAATCGTGGGACTATATTTTGCGTACCGGGTATTTCAAAGTCATAGCTATCCACCTGAATACGACCTTCCATATGCCGATAATTCAAGGGATCGGTAATGTTCCAAACTTGCAGCCCCGGCTGAGCGTTACTCAGCCGGTAAGCAGCCCTGGACTGGCTGCTCGTTTCGACCACCTGAAAGGCCATTTGTTGCCCTACCATAGAAAGCTGTCGTCGTGCGTTTATTTCTATGAAATCTAACCAAGCTTCGCTGCCGTCGCTACTCGACTGTGGAAAGGGGTAGGCTACCTCAACCGAAAAAGCATCCTGGTCAACTGTAAAAGCGTTGCGTAGGGTGGCTCCAAAGGCGTAATTATTAATATTATCGAGTGGCCCGCTCAGTGTACCTACCCGATTGGCAAATTCACTATTTACCGCCTGGCCGTTAATGCTCAATGAAAAACGGGAGCGCTGTTCGGCTCTCAGGGCCATACGCGCATAAACCTGCACGGGGCTGTTGGTGATGAGATTGGGAAATTCGAAACTATTATAAGTATAGGAGCGGGCATTGCGAAAATGATCCCCGTACCAGGTTTGTCCGGAGCCGTGTGCTTTGCCCAGCGTTTCTCCCCAGTAGTGCAACAAATTTACTTTTTCTTCCTCCAGAACCTGAAAGTCATCGAAGTATTCAAAAGGGGAGACGCTTATATCATTTCTGGTTTCGGAGCTTATATTACGGCTGCTGCCACTACCCACCTTAAGAAATAAATAATGCTGCGTATCGTATAGATTCTTCTCAAATTCAAAACTACGGGTACTGGCATTAAAAAACCAGCGATCGGGCCCCTGACTATAAACGATTATGTAATCGCCCTCCTCAAATTGACCATCTTCCAGTCCTTGGGTGTACATGGGCAAAACTTCCAAATCGTCGCGATAATCCGGGCCGGGCCCCTGGGGCACCATTCCGCCCAGGTTGCTGAGCACCTGTAGGTTCTGTACATCTACGGCATCAATGGGTACCCCCAGCTCATCTTTAAGGAAATTGTAAGTGAGTTTGTAAATACCCGGCCGGGAGACTGCCATTTTGTATACATTTCCGTTCCGCAGTTGACTTTCCGTCGTAAAAGTGCCCGATCGGGGCTGAACCGTTGGCGATGGACGCTGCTCTACCCGCAGACGAATCGTCTTTACCGCTTTTAGCCCGCTCCCCTCCCGGATAACCGGTATGAATTCAAGGGAGCCAAAATATTGCCCGCGATCTTTACGCAGGCTGGTCTGGAACTGCAATTCGCGGGGCCATTCCTGCGTTATTTCCATGGAGGACTCCAGCGACTGATAGCTGACTGATTCAATCTGGACAAAGATTTCACCCGGACCATCTACGGGGAAAGTCTTATAGCAAAGTGGTCGTAAGGGCCGACTTTCGTCGAAAAAAGCACCATCAAAGCGCAATCTGGTCTGCCCTTGATCGCCTACTTTTATTTCCTGTATTGGTTCGGACCAATCCAGTTCAAAAGCCACGTAAAAAGGTGGATTCGCCAGTAGCGGACCAAAACTTAAAAGGAAAAAACAGATAGACAAATAATTTTTCATAAGTTGAGTACAATTTCAATAGCCTTTTGCGAAAGCCGACCCATACGAGATGCATCTGAATAAAACAGACACAGCAATTTCTATAAATAATCTTACAACGCCATAAAAATACGACACCCAAATTGTCGCAACAAAAACATTCCCTCACTTCTTATAATTAGGAACGCAGTACTTGCTACAAAATTTGACGAAGAGGTACCGAGATTACTAAAATCAATAGTTGAGCAGTCATGATGAAGATACACCGTCTCCTTTTATTTTTTTTCTTTTGCTTTGGCGGCTTTACGCTCTCTGCTCAGGATCCGGTGTTCAGTCAACATTTTGCGATTCCCATTAATCTCAATCCAGCCTTTGCGGGGGTCAGTCTGGCGCCGCGTATCAGTACTGTCTATCGGCACCAGTGGCCCAGCTGGCCTAATGCCTACCGTAGTTATGCCATCAGTTACGAGCATCCGGTACAGGACCTGAACAGTTCTTTTGGTCTGATGGTCATGGGAGATGACGCCGGTAATGGCATCTACAAGACCAACCAGTTTACGGGTGTCTACAGCTACCAGATCCGAGCTTCTCGTGATCTGGCCTTTATCTTTGGAGTGGAAGCTGGGTTCACGCAAACCCGTCTCGATTGGGAAAAGTTAATATTCGAAGATCAACTTGATCCCCGGGTGGGTCTGGAAGATGGTGTTTTTAGCTCCGAGGTCCCCCCCGAGCGGTTTAATCAATCTAATTTAGATCTGGGAATGGGACTCCTCGTCTACCACAGTAATTTCTACGGTGGCTTATCCATCAAACACCTCAATCGAGCCGAAGAAAACTGGCTAAACATCAATAATAATCTCAGCCTGGGACGCCCGATGCGCTTTACATTTCACACCGGGGCAGAATTTAGTGTTAATGCAAACAATAATCGTTTGGGGGCATCGTTTATATCACCGAATCTCCTGTACATCCGGCAAGGACCATACACTCAGGTCAATGTCGGAGCCTACGCCGGATACGAAAGTGTATTTGGTGGACTTTGGTATCGACATACTTTTGAAAACGCCGATGCGGCCATCATTATGGCGGGGGTACGCTATAATTCTTTGAGGATCGCGTATAGTTATGATGCTACTATTTCGGGTCTGTCTCTGGCGGCCACCGGAGGTAGTCATGAAATTTCGGTCAGCATTAGTTTGGAAGATAGCAGAACAATCCGCAGGAATATGCGCAGAAGCGATATTAATAATTGTTTTAAAATTTTTAATTAATAAAGTACTTTTGCGGCTTTAGATTCAAAACAGTAAAAAAGGTCATTTAACTAATAAATATTAATTACAGAATGAAAAAGGTCTTGAAGGTTAGCTCGTTACTCCTGGTTGTAGCCGTTTTATTCACTTCTTGTAAGTCTAAAGAACGCTCTTCTACCACGGGTTGGGTCTACAATGATAAAAAGTGGGGTGGCTTCGAGAAAATAGATTTCGAAGATCAGGTAATTGGTCCCAATCTGGTCCCCATTGAGGGGGGTACCTTTCCTATGGGTATTACCCAGGAGGATGTCATGTACGAAT
>Ga0102940_1000353_pt1 | contig 32045 bp, 22 predicted proteins | sample SalPonR2_C_D1_MG_FD_78215 | JGI IMG/M metagenome (GOLD analysis project Ga0102940, IMG submission 78215) | Salt pond soil microbial communities from South San Francisco under conditions of wetland restoration - Salt Pond MetaG R2_C_D1_MG | ecosystem: Environmental > Aquatic > Marine > Intertidal... | reverse complement strand
GTTTTATCCAACAGGGGTTCGTGGCTGTTGGGTTGCACATCGAAATCGGCAAAGAGAGAGGTGAGGATATCGATTTTATGGTATTCCAGATCCTGATCGAGCATCACCGGGATGATCTCCGAGCGCTCCACGTCACAGGCTTTGGCCAGCTTGGGATTGAGGTGGCTTTTCAGTACCCCCATCAGATCGTACTGAAAACGCTTAACCAGTCCAAAATGGGAATGCAGGTCGAGGCCGTAGATATAATAGAAGTGTGCCTTTTGTTGGTTGGTGCGCCGTACCACCTGCTTAAACTTACGGTCTTGCGGGATACGATCGCAGGTATAGCGGTGCCAGTCGTGGAAGGTGAACGATTCGCGTTCACTGCGGGAGGATCGTTTCTTCTGGGATTTATTCAGCAGCTTGCCGATACTGCTCACCACTTCGTTGTAGGCTTTATCCGTGTTGTCGTAGTCGGCGATGGGTTTGCCGTCGGTGGGCAAGGCCTGCAGGGCTTGCAGTTCGGTCTGTGTCCATTGGCAGTGGTTGAGGATAACGGGAATGACCGTGATGCCCTCTTTCTCACGCCGCTCCATCGCCCGGGGGATTTCCACCTCATTGATGAAGGTCGAGGCCAAAAAGTCGGCGCTGACCAGCATGATCACCACGTCGGCTTCGTTGAGCTCCCGCATGATTTCTTCTTCCCAGGAGGCACCGGCCTGAATGTGGCGGTCGACCCAAATTTCCATCCGATCGTCGCGCAATAGCGGCGCCAGAAATTTCTGCAGCTGCAGCATCTCGGCTTCGTCTTCGTGCGCGTAGGAAATGAATATGCGGGCCATGGGTTATCCTGCTGAATGAATAAGGATGTTAAATATAAGAAAAGGTTGGCCTTATCGCCCTGTCAGGTAGGGAAAATGTATAGTGGTGGCCATCTGTACGGAGAGCGCGAGCTTCCGGGCTGCAGCGTAGCGTTTTCACAAATTGCCCCGCATGGGGCAAGAACAGATGGAGAGCAGTCAGTTTGTTACCGACAAATTGCCCCTGACGGGGCAAGGGGGCAGCCCGGGGAGTCGACTACGTACACAGGAAGAACTAATGGTCTGCCTTAGCGGCCGATCGGCTTAAAGCCGTCGGGCCGCATTCCCGACTCCGCTCGATGACCAGCGATCGGGCCCCGTGGAATAAAGCGAAGCTTTGCCCCTGGCATTCCACAGGGCAGGCCACATCCGAGGGGGAGTATGTTGAAAATTTTTTATACTTTACCGATCGGTCAAAAAATAGGAAATGAACAAAAAATACAACCGGCACGATATCCTGATGACGGGGCTGTACCTGATCCGGCGTCAGGGTTACCACCATACCGGGGTAAGCGATATCCTGAAGCATGCGGGCATTCCCAAGGGATCGTTTTACAACTTCTTCCGCAGCAAAGAGGATTTCACCCTGCAATTGATGGACCTGTACGGACAGAGCATCGAGAGCATCATGGATCAGGCCCTCGAGGCGGAGGAGGGTTCGCCCCTGAAGCGCCTACTGACCTTTTACAGTCTACTGATCAAGGCCTATGCCGAGGAAGAGGCCCGCAACGGCTGCCTGGTGATGAACCTTTCCACCGAGGCGGCCGGTTATAATGACCGAATAGCTGCTGTGGCAGACGAGATCTTCCGCAGTTGGATGATCCGTCTGGCGGATACCGTCGCCGAGGCGCAAGCCGCCGGCGAAGTGCGTGACGACCTCGATGCCGAAGAATTGGCCGAATTTGTCCACCTCAGTTTCTACGGTAGCCTGGCCCGGGGTAAGATGTTGCGCGACGTCGCTCCCCAACAGCACACCCTGCAGTTGCTGCTCCATTTTTTGCGAAAGCCATAAAAATTAAACCATGCAACACCTCAAACGCTCCATCATCGAACGCATTCTGCAGTGCGACGACGAGCGCCTACTGCGGATGGTCGCCCAAATCCTCGAACTGGAAAACAGCGACACTACCAACGCCCCTACCCCATCGTCGCTGGCCGACCTGCTGAATACCCAGTCAGGGCAACCCACTGCCACCGATCAGGATCTGCAGGATTTACAGGATGACATCGACGAGGTATTTGGGTGATGGGCAGGTGTGAAGTGTGAGGTATGAAGGATGAGGTTGAGATTGAGGCTAAGGACTCCACTGCTTACTGCATTTCAATACTAAGAAAGCAGAACACTTAGGATCACAGTCTTATGGACACTGCTTCCGCGATCCGGTCCATGGTTATGGCGACCAATTTGTATCTTTGCGGCATGAACAATCAACTCATTAAGGCACTGGAAGCAGTCAAGAGTCTGGAACTGGCCGAGAAGCACCTGGCCCGCGTGGAAGAGCGCTTACGCAAGGCTATAGCCGAGCTCAACCGACTCGACCGCATCGTAGAAAAGGAACACCAGAACTACGAAGAACTGGAAAAGGCCGGCTTGCGCAAAATCTTCCGCAACATCCTGGGTAAGGGGGACGAAAAACTGGAACAGGAAAAGCAGGAATATCTGGAGGCCGTGCTCGAGTACAACCAACAACGCCGGGAAGTAGAGCTGTTAGAGTTTGAGCGTAGTGTACTGCGGGAAAAAGTAGCCCGAGCCGACGAAATCCGGGCGGAATTCAAGCGGGAAATCGACTACCATAGCGAACAGATGGCGCGTCTTGACACCCCGGAAGGTAAAGAATTACGCAAGATCGACGGCGAGCTGCAAGATCACCTGCGGGTGCTACGGGAAGTCAACGAAGCGCTGCGCACCGGACGCGACACCCACGCGACCATCAGCAAAATTCTGCAGCACCTGGAACGCTCCGGTTGGTGGGCTGGTCGCCGCAAAAAAGACAACCTGATCAAAAAGGCGTTTTCCAAGATCGAATCCATCGACAAAGCCCGCAAGTTGCTGCCCGAAGCTAATAACCAACTGAATCATTTCGTAGATGAATTGCGCGATCTCTACGACGATCCGGAACGGACCTTCCGCTTCAATCCGGCTAGTTTTCGGCACTTCTCCAATGGCTTTTACGACAGTCTCATCACCGATTATATCCTTACCGGAAAGGCCGATAATGCCATGCGCGTGGTGTCTTCTACCCGCGACAAGATTGAAGTTACGCTGCGCACCCTGGAAAAACGCCGCCGCGAATTGGAGGAACGCATCGGTTTCCTGGAAAAACGCAAACAAACTATTTTGTTGAAATCAGAACATTGACGTCATATATATAACGGCGCAAAATTTTGCGCCGCCATAAAAAACACGAACTATGAAAAAAGGAATTCTCCTCTCATTGCTGCTGGCCGTGGGCCTGCAGCTGACGGCACAGATGCCGGCTATTCTCGATTTAGAAAAACAAGGTGAAGTACGCGACCAATGGCTCTCCGAGCGGGCCGAGACCGTACTCCCCGAACTGATGCGTCGCACGGGCATCGATATGTGGATCATTATCGCCCGCGAGTATAATGAGGACGCGGTACTGAAAACCATGCTGCCTTCTACCTGGCTTTCGGCCCGCCGTACCACGATGCTGGTGATGTACGACAACGGTGAATCAGTCGAAACCCTGGCCTGCGCCCGCTACGATGTGGGCAGCGTCTTTAAAGGGGCCTGGGACAAAGAACAACAACCCGACCAATGGGCGCGCCTGGTAGAGATTATTGCCGAGCGTGATCCGCAAAAGATCGGTGTCAACCGCTCGGAACACTTTGGGCTGGCCGATGGATTATCAAGCTACCACTACGATAAGATGATGGAGGCGCTTCCGCAAAAATATCAGGACCGCGTGGTCTCCGCCGAACGCCTGGCCATCGGCTGGCTCGAGACGCGCACGCCCAGCGAAATGATTGCCTACCAGCAGGTGTGCCGTATTGCACATGAGATTATTCAGGAAGGACTGTCCGACAAAGTGATTCAGCCCGGCATTACGACCACCGAAGATGTGGTGTGGTATTACCGCGACCGCATTCGCGAGCTGGGCCTCACGGCATGGTTCCACCCTACCGTCGACGTACAGCGGGCCGATCCGGAAGGCGGCGACAGCAACCGCTCTTTCTCCCAGCGTCCCGACACCGACATCATTATGCCGGGTGATCTGGTGCACTGCGATTTCGGTATCACCTACCTGGGATTGAACACCGATACGCAGGAAAACGCCTACGTGCTCAAACCGGGCGAAACGGAGCCACCGGCTTACCTACAGGATGCCTTCCAAAAAGGCCTACGCCTGATGGACATCCTGACCGACAACTTTGCCACCGAGCGCACCGGCAACGAAATCCTGGCGGCTTCTCTACAGCAGGCCAAGGACGAAGGACTCAAGCCCAGCATCTACACCCACCCCATCGGATACCACGGGCACGGTGCCGGGCCCACGATTGGCATGTGGGATCAGCAGGGTGGTGTGCCGGTACGGGGCGATTACCCCATGTATCCCAGCACGGCCTACTCGATTGAGCTCAACACCAAAGTGTACCTCTCCGAATGGAATAAGGAGATCCGCATGATGATGGAAGAAGACGCTTTCTTCGACGGAGAGACAGTGCGCTACATCGATGGCCGCCAAACGGCGCTCTACCTCATCCCCCGACAAGACCCAAAGTTGGGCAGCGGACGGTAGGTGGTTGTGGCAGCGTGGTTGCTTCGCCTTCAGCACGATGGTTGAATTTTTGCCTTCAGCAGGATTGCTTCCCATTGCAGCACGATGGTTGAATTTTTGCCTCCAGCGTGGTTGCTTCGCCTTCAGCACGATGGTTGAATTTTTGCCTTCAGCAGGATTGCTTCCCATTGCAGCGTGGCTACTGAATTTTAAATTAATAATTTAAAAGCCTCGCTGCTGTGCAAGCAGTATCGCTGAAGGCAAAAATTCAACAGCCCCACTGCAGAGGAAGCAACCACGCTGCCATTAATAATTCAAAAACTGTGCTGCAGAGGAAGCAACCGCGCTGCTATAAAAAATTCAAAAACCGCGCTGCTCTGGAAGCAGCCATGCTGCTATCGTTTACGCACCGCCTGTCCCGCCAGTGCGCCCGTGTATTTGCCGGCATCGATGGTAAGGGTGCCGTTGACAAAGACCGTGTGCATACCTTCTGATAGCTGTACCGGGTCGGCAAAGGTCGTATTGACTTTTAGTTCATCTGGTTTGAACATGATGAGGTCGGCATAGTACCCGGGGCGAAGGTAGCCGCGCTCAGCGATACCACAAACATCAGCTACCATGCCGCTGGAGCGGTGAACCATTTGCGTAAGCGTCAATACCTCTTCCTCTAGTACGTATTTTTTGATCTTGACCGGGTACGAAGCATACTTGCGCGGGTGCGGACTGCCGCCATCCGAGCAGGTCATCACCCAGGGTTGCCGCATGAAGGTCTTGATATCCGACTCCTGCATATTAAAAGAAGCGATAGAGCTACCGCCCCGCAGCATGATCTGAATGGCCGCATTGATCGGATCGGTATCTAGCTGGTCGGCCACATCCCCTAGCGTCAGGCCCGTAAGGGTAGAATCGGCCGGGCGAGTCAGCAAAATGGACTCCGGGCCGCCGCGCCGCCGCAGGTTGTTGGCAATCCCCTCTTTGATGCGGGGCAGGAGAGAGACATCCGTCAATTTATCCTGCCAGTCCGGATCGTTAGCTACCACCCAGCGGGGTAGCAAGGCAGCCGAAAAGGACGTAGCCGACGCCTCAAATGGGTACTGATCGGCCGTGATTTGTAGGCCGGCTGACCGGGCCGAATCGACAATAGCCACTACCTCATCGCTCAGGCCCCATACGTCAGCCCCCAAGCATTTAATGTGGGAGATATTGGCGGGAATGCCGGCTTTGTCGGCGATTTCAATCGTCTCGCGTACCGCACCGAGCAGGCCGATGTTGTAGGAGCTCTCATCCCGCATATGCACGTCGTAATAGCCATCGTATTCGGCGGCTACTTTGGCCAGTTCAATGACTTCCTCCGTTTCCGAAAAACTACCCGGAGCGTAGAAAAGGCCGGCGGAAAGGCCGAGGGCCCCGTCTTCCATCGCGCGCTTGACCATGGTTTTCATATTATCCAGTTCTTCATCAGTAGGGGCACGGTCGGCATTACTCATGACCAGGCGACGAATAGATCCATGGGGAGCCATAAAGGCGGCATTGGTACCAATACCCCGTGTGGTTAGCGTATCAAATTCAGCGGCAATATCGAGGGGGCCGCGCCCGTCGTTGCCGTTCACTACCGTGGTGACACCCTGCGTGAGGTAGTTAATATTACTGTTGCGCTCCGCGCTGCGCAGGTCGCGCAAGCTATGGGTATGGAGATCAATAAAGCCCGGTGTTAATGTATACCCGGCTCCGTCAATAATGCGCCCGGCCCTGATATTGGTATCTGCCGTCACAAAGGCAATACGTTCTCCAATAATTCCTACATCCCCCGTTTGCGGTGCGGTATTAGTACCGTCGTAAATTAGGGCATCGGTAATGAGGATATCCACCTCGGGCTCCGTGGTACACCCGCAAAACAACAGAACGAGTAGTAGAGACGCAAGATGTTGCGTCTGTACTAGAGACGCAAGATGTTGCGTCTGCAGAAGATAGAGACGCAAGATGTTGCGTCTCCACGAAAAGATGTTGCGTCTCCACGAAAAGATGTGGCGTACCCACGAAAAGATGTTGCGTCCGTTCCGATTCATTGGTTTTTGTTTTGTATACGTGATTGATAGATTGATATATAGATAGAGACGCAAGATTTTGCGTCTCCTCCACAAAAGATGTGGCGTCTGCGCTAACCTATAAAAAATTGTACTTTTGCGGTCATGATTGGAACAGATATTGATACCGCGGTGCGTTTACTACAGGAAGGCCAGGTGGTGGCTATTCCAACCGAGACAGTCTACGGGCTGGCCGGTAATGCGCTGAATCAGGAAGCCGTATCGACGATCTTTTCGGTAAAGCAGCGCCCATCCTTCGATCCATTAATCATTCACGTGGGACGAGTTGCCGACATCCCCTACTACATCCAGGACATACCACCGGTTTTGCGCAAGCTGGCCGACGCTTTTATGCCCGGCCCTCTTACGCTTCTGCTGGAAAAAAAATTAATTATCCCCGACCTGGTCACGGCAGGCTCGCCGCGGGTAGCGGTGCGCGTGCCGAACCATCCGGTAGCGTTGGACGTTCTTACCAAGCTCAACTTTCCGGTGGCAGCACCCAGTGCCAATCCATTCGGGTACATTAGCCCGACGACCGCCCAGCACGTTGCCCAACAGCTGGGTGAGCAAATTCCTTATATTTTGGATGGTGGCCACTGTAGTGTGGGCGTCGAAAGTACCATCGTTGGTATAGAAAACGACCGCCCCACGGTTCTTCGTAAAGGTGGGTTGAGTGTGGAAGCCATTGAAGCCCGGATTGGGCCGATAGCCGTGCGCGAGCACTCGACCTCCAACCCCATCGCTCCGGGCATGCTGAAGAGTCATTACGCACCCCACGTACCCGTTATTTTGGGGAAACCCGAAGATCTGCTCCCCACCCTTCCCGGGAAATCCGTAGGGGTCATTCGCTTTCGCGAAAAAACGGCAGGAATACCCGACCGTCAGCAGCTAATCCTTTCGGCACGGGGGGATTTTCGCGAGGCTGCGCAAAGGCTGTTTGCCGGTATGCGCTATTTAGATCAGCTTGCGCTAGACGTAATTATTGCCGAATTACTTCCGGAAGAAAACCTGGGACGCGCCATAAATGATCGCCTGCGGCGGGCCGCCGCAGGATAGATGCAACCCTTTCTGGATAAAACAGTTTTTATCCAGAAGGATAAATCATGAACAACTTGCCCCTACTCGTTTTTAACTTTTAAGAAATCGACATACGAAATAACCACTTACATCCGCGAAACATGCCACACTCAATACTGAAATATACACTGGGCGCCCTGTTTATCACCGTGTTACTGGCCAGTTGCAAACAAGAGCCCAAAGAAGACCCCCAGGATCTTATTGGTTACTGGGAAATACAAAACGCGTACCGCAACGGTCAGCAAACCGAGTCACTCGATGAACTCTTCTTTGAGTTCTTGGCCGACGGCACCATGCGTACCAACATCTCCGGGATCCCCGACGATGCCGCGTACGCAGTAAAAGGCAATACGGTGCAACAGCGAGAAAGTGATATGGAGATAGACTATACCATTCAGGAAGCGACCGATAGCACCCTTATCCTATCGACTACCATTCGCAACTATGACTTCCGTTTTGAACTGGACCAACGCGTTCCGCAAGAATAAGACATGCGCTTAGGCACCTACATTCCCGAATTATTTCTGGGCCAATTGGTCTTTTACATGGTTTTATGGCTGAGTAATGATTACCTGGCCAGCCTGCTGTCATTGTCTATAGGCGGGATTTTCTTAGTCATCTTACTGTTGGCGCTAATTACCGAGTGGGTGGAAAAGAGTAAAGTAACCAGCTGGTATTACCAGTTTATGATTACCGGTTTTCTCGCACCGTTGCTTGGTTTCCTGATTTATATTCTCCTCAATCAGGGCCTCGACTGGGTAAAGTGAGCGCGTATTGAGAGGATGACTTCTTCGCTACGGATAGGTCGGTGCGGCGCTGTAGCGCTCGACGAATTCCTTCATTTCTTCGACCATAGCCGGAGAGCCAATAGCCACCGTAGCTCGCTGATGCAGGTGCTCCACCGGTAGCTCCAGGATCCGCTGCAGTTGGCAGGTAATGGCTTTACCTCCGGCCTGCTCAACAATATAACTCAGAGGATTACATTCGTAAACCAGGCGCAGTTTTCCCTGTGGATATTTGCGGGTATTGGGGTAGAGAAAAATCCCTCCCTGGAACAAGATGCGGTGGATATCGGACACCATAGAGCCAATGTAGCGCAGGCGCAGGTTCATGTCTGAGCAATGATCAATATAGCGACGCATCTCCACATCGAACTTGAGGTAATATCCCTGATTTACCGAGTAATAATTTCCCCGCTCGGGAATTTTTATATCGCGGTGGCTAAGGCAGAATTCTCCAATCGACGGATCAAGGGTAAACCCGTTCACTCCGCGACCGGTAGTATAGACCAATAGCGTAGACGTCCCATACAAGACATAGCCCGCAGCGACCAGTTCGGTACCCGCCTGCAGAAAATCAGACAATGTGCACGAATCATTCTGCTCGGATTTGCGGCGGTAAATACCGAATATCGTACCCACGGAAACGTTGACATCAATATTGGACGACCCGTCGAGCGGATCAAAAACCACCACGTATTTCCCTTTTTTAGACTCTACCCCCGGAATAGGAATAAAATCCTCATTTTCTTCAGAGGCAATTCCGCAGCATTCCCCACTATTTTTCAGGCAATCGATAAATTTATCGTTGGCATACAGGTCCAGTTTCTGCACCTGATCACCGGTAGCATTCTGACTATCGGCCACTCCCAGGATATTAACCAGGCCGGCTTTATTCACTTCACGGTTAACAATTTTGGCGGCAACGCCGAGGTCGCGCAGCAAGGACGTCAATTCTCCGGAAGCGTAAGGAAAATCTTTTTGACGGCGAATGATGAACTCATCAAGGGTTACAATTCGGTTCATAACAGACTTTATTTGGTTATTTGGTGGGGAGCAAAAGAGGCGCAGAGAACTTGCCACCTCTTTTGCTATTTCAAAGATAAGGTTTTGCGGGTGAAATCATATGCCCAAGTGGAATTTACCCTGATGTTTCGGATAGACCCTATATCGACTTGTTCTGCTCTCCGAAATCAGTTGGCATTTTAGCCTACAGGTACTGTCCGGTCAACTTAGGGACTTTATTTCTTTTCGGCAGTTTGTTGATTTACCGGGCAGCTATTAGGGCATAGTAGCACGTATCAGGCAGCAGGTGAAATGGGCATATCCCCTGTAAGAAAATCTTTTAGCCTGTTGGCTTTCGCCAAAAAGCGGTCAGTGTGTCCTAAATTTGATCTTCAGCCGCTCAAAGCCCTCCGAAGATTAAACTATCTTTATCGGCATCGGTTTTGTTTACCGACTCTGCAACCATTTTGCCATCAGGCTAAAAGGGCAGGCGCTATAATGAATTGCCATAACGTTTGGGGCTACACTGCTCGCATTGACTTTATTTATGAAAGAATTATCCTACCTAAATAAGTATTTTCTCAAGTACCGCTGGCGCTTTTTGGCAGGTATTCTGTTTGTGGCCCTTTCCAACTACTTCCGGGTTCTCCAACCACAGATGATCCGGGAAGCATTAGACCTGGTGGTGGAGAATATTGGCCTTTATCAGCTCTATGCCGGCTCGGACCTACAGGGTGACTTCTTCAATATGCTGGGGCGGTATTTGCTCTTCTTTGGCAGCATGGTGTTATTTCTGGCTCTGATGATGGGCGTCTTCATGTATTTCATGCGCCAGACCATCATTGTCATGTCCCGCCTAATTGAATACGACCTGCGCAAGGAAATTTTTGCCCATTACGAAAACCTCGATCTGGCATTCTACAAACGCAATAATACGGGCGATTTGATGTCGCGCATCACCGAAGATGTCAACAAAGTACGCATGTATCTAGGGCCAGCGGTCTTGTACGGCATCAACCTCAGTACACTTTTTGTACTGGTCATATCGTCCATGATCTCGGTTAGCCCCAAACTGACCCTGTATTGTTTGGCTCCCCTACCCTTCCTCTCCTTATCCATTTACTACGTTAGTAATTTGATTAATAAAAAAAGTGAGGTCATTCAGCGGCAGCTTTCGCACCTGAACAGTACCGCCCAGGAGGTTTATTCCGGGATTCGGGTTGTAAAATCATACGTGCAGGAGCTGCCCATGATTAAATATTTTGCCGGAGAGAGCGATGATTACAAGGACAAGGCGCTGGATCTGGCCCGGGTAAATGCCCTCTTTTTCCCCCTCATGCTACTCCTGATCGGGGCCAGTACTCTGCTAACCGTATATATTGGAGGTCGGCAAGTTGTAGCCGGTACGATCACCCCGGGTAATATTGCCGAGTTTGTGATCTACGTAAATATGCTAACCTGGCCGGTCACCGCTATCGGCTGGATTGCCTCCATTATTCAGCAAGCGGCCGCCTCTCAGAAACGCATCAATGAGTTTCTCAATACAGAGCCTACCATCCGCAATACGGTTACGGATCACCGTCCCATTCACGGTAAAGTCACGTTTGATGACGTGTCGTTTACGTATCCCGATACGGGTATTGCAGCGCTGAAAAATGTAAACTTCGAATTACAGCCCGGGCAAAAGATGGCTATCGTTGGCCGTACCGGCTCCGGCAAAACTACGGTCGCCGACCTGTTGGTTCGCATGTACGACGTTACCAGCGGACAGATTAAAATTGACGACCGCGATATTCGCAAACACGACTTAGCAAATCTACGCCAACGCATTGGCTACGTTCCACAGGACGTATTCCTGTTTTCCGACACCATCGCCAACAATATCGCTTTTGGCCGCCGGGATGCCGACCGCGAAGATATCGAGCAGTATGCTCGTCATGCCGCGGTGTACGACGATATCATGGGACTCTCCGAAGGCTTTGAAGCTATGGTCGGTGAGCGTGGCGTCACCTTGTCGGGCGGACAAAAACAACGAGTGTCCATTGCCCGTGCCCTGATTAAGAATCCGGACCTCATCATCCTCGATGACAGCCTCTCGGCTGTAGACACCAATACGGAAAAACAAATTACCGGGTACTTCAATACGGTCCTGGCTGATAAAACGGCCATCATCGTTACTCACCGCATCTATTCTTCCCTGGAGTTTGATAAAATCATCGTCCTGCAAGACGGTAAAATCGCCGAAGAAGGTACCCACGAAGAACTCCTGCTCAATAAGGCCTACTACGCCGACATGTACGAACGACAAAGCCTGGAAGAAACGGAGTAGGAGTTCGGAGTGTGGAATGCGGAATGTGGAATGTGGAAATTCCCAACTCCGAATTCCGAATTCCGAAACTCCAAATTCTCACCTCAATTCGTTCTTTTTTGTTTTTTATTTACATTTGTACGCGGAAGAATGACTGTATTCCGTAAATCAAATAACTGAGCAGTGGATAAAGAGAGAAACCAGAGAAGATTCGAGAGTGTATATTCCCAAAAGATGCGTGCGGGAAAGCGGCGCACCTACTTCTTTGACGTTCGCAAAACCAAGGGAGACGATTACTACCTCACCCTGACGGAGAGCACGCGTAAATTCAATGAAGAGGGCTACGAGCGGCATAAATTATTCCTCTACAAAGAGGATTTTAACCGCTTTATTGATAACCTGCAGGACGTTATCGACCACGTGAAAACGGAGCTGATGCCCGATTACGACTACGATGAGTACACCCGTCGTCATGAAGAGTACGAAGCACAGCAGCAGCAAGAGCAAGAGGAATCATTCTCCAAAGTTAAAGAATCAGGAAACGGTATCGACTCCGAAGAGGATATGACCTGGTAAAAAAAGCGCCCTACTCTATTTGGTAGGGCGCTTTTTTTGTGGGTCCCGCTTACCCCAAATTATTTTTGGCGGAAGCCTGATCTCCATATCCTCCTCCACCGTAATCTGACAACTAAGCCGTGGATAGCCGTATCGATCAGCTAGCCGGTCGTGCCAATGCACCGGGGCAGGTATTCCGCGATCAATCCACACACCGCAGGTTGCACAAAGACCCCGTCCGCCGCAGTTTATATTTTGCGTAAGCGGGACATATGGACTTACCCCATGTTGCAGGAGGACCTCCCGTAAGTTACTGCCGACCGCCACCGGTAGCTCATGCTTCTGCCCGGAACGGTCAGTTATGGTTAGTACGACTGCTCTTTTACCTGATGTATTCATTAGTATTAATATCCGCCAAAGTAGCGACGCATTCCCCATTCGGCTGCCAATAGCAAGATCAGGGGCAGGAATAACCACCGTAAATTAATGGCTGACCGGGTACGACTGCTCTGGTAAATCACAGGCTTGATCGCCTCTTCATTACGGATAGTCTCCGGGAGCTGCTCCAGTTGCGCTGGCGTAAAAAGAGTCCCCCCGGTTCGTTCACTCAGCAAGCGAAGTAGCCCGTGATCCGCCTGGGTCTCGTAAAGTTCCAACTGTATCGGCTGTACGCTGAACTGCCCATTGTAGGTGAGTCGTTCGCTATCGAAAGTTACAAAAGCTTCGTACCGGTAATTCCCCACGGGCAGTGAACCTGCATTCAGGCGGTAGGCTTTATCCGTTTTATTGAAGGTGAAATCAAATTCGTTACCGTCTTCGTCCAGTACCCTCAGCTGTACATCCGGCTGATTGATTAATTCGTAAGAGTTATTATACAGCTCTGCGTCGAAGAAAACCAACTCATTTTCGTCAATGATATTATCGGCCATACTCACCCGAAACTTCCGTTTATCCTCTTTAACGCCCAGGTATTGGATCACTTTCGTGAAAAAACCGTCGAAACGCTCGTGGTTTTGCTGCTGCAGATAATCGAATAGTCGCCATTTCCAGATACCGGAAGCCGCCAGGATGCCCGACTTGGTGCCTCCCTCGTTGCCCAACATCAAGAGCGGATACTGAGTATCGATCCGGCGAATGCGTTGGTAGAGTAATACCTGACCGTTACCGGCATCGGTAAATTCACCGAATGCGGCCGTTAGTGGAGGGTAAGCATTGAGCTGATTCTGGAAGCTTTCGCTTACGTTGAACAGGCTGAACGCCGGATTGAGTCGCCCCTGTACATCGTTTGTATTATTGGGATTAGCGCGTACCCCTAGCAACGACTGCACCGCGTTAATACGTTGGAAATCGCTTTGGGGACCGAGGACAAAAAGGCGGGGAATGCGGTTTTCATCCAACTGATTCAGGATAGAAGCGACCCCATTTTTCTGACTGGGTAGCTGATGTAGGATAACAAAATCGTATTCCGCAATCGAGGCGGGCATATCATTGACGAAAGCTACGTCAACTTCATAATTCTTGTTGGTGCGGATCGATTGGCGCATCGCTGTCAAATCAGGATGGGGGCTGGCGGCCAAAACCAGGATCTTCTGGCGGCTGTCCAGCACATCCACGAAAATATCCTTGCTGTTGTTCTGACGGCTTATTTCTCCATCGATAGGCTCCAGCACGAAGCGAAAGCGCTGCACACCGGCTTCGTCGGCGTCCAGAATAATTTCTTCCGTTTGGAAAAAATCATTATCGGTGATCGCGATAGGTTTGGCCTCCAGGCGCTGTGCAGAACCTCCTTCCATCCGGTAGGCTATCAGATTGGATCTCCGTCCCGCCAGGTTGCGGGCGCTGATATCCAGCTGCACGCTGAATTTATCATCCAGGTAAGCAATGCGATTATAAAAGGCGCGGCGCAAGACCAGGTCGCGCCGGGGTGTGGTATCGCCCAGGGCAACCGTATATACCGGTACCGTCAGGCCCGTAGAACCATATAATGGATTACTGCCTTCATTGAAAACACCATCGGTAGCCAGCACAACCGCACCGAGGTTAGCCCCACCGTACTGATCCTTTATTTGCTGAATGCCGTTAGAGATGTTGGTGACCTTATCGGAAAAAGCCGTATCCAGCCCTTCCCGGGCACTACTGCCGAAAGAGATCATCTTGACGTCATAATCTGCCTTCAACTCATCTTCGACCGACCGCAAGCGTTCCGCGTATTGATCCAACGCCTCCCCGTCCATAGTCATTTTTACTGATTCAGACACGTCCTGGGAAATAACCACAACTGGTTTGCGCGTCTCCAATTGGAGTGACTTTAGCAAGGGGGAAAGGAGAAAGAGACTGATTAGAGTAACACTTAAAAAACGCAATCCCCCCATCACCCAGGGTAGCCATGTCGCTTGCTGCCGAAAATTCTGCTCTCGCCAGTATAGGATAAAAGCGACGAGCAAGCCCAGTAATACACAAAGCAGAATGTACCAGGCAGGAAATTGAAAACTTAAACTCTCCATAGTTAATGTCGTGATTGCAATTCGGTGTGTAGCCCACCGATAACGATTGGCCGGGCCAACGCTATATCGGTGTAGCGGGGAACAAGTATACTTTTTTTTGACAGATCCCCGGGTGAGCAGCTGTTAGTAATTTGTTAAAAAGAACAGTTAGGGTGGCATTTTTGTTATTTTTCTCCTAGCATTTCCGCTAATGATATAGACTTAATTGTTCAGTGTGCGTTATGATCATGACGATGCTGTTGCAAATTGCCCAATCGAAACACAAAAATTATGCACAATTCTTTGAAAAAATGGTCTTTCCTGATCGGAATCCTTCTGCTTAGCTTTAGTCAGGTACAGGCCTCTATGATACTGCTTCCGATGGAAGACGAAGTACAAAAAGATCACCTCAAAGCCTATGGTATTACCTATTGGGTATTACGAGGCGGCGAACAGGCCTGGTGGCTACTCAACTATCGTGGCGGCAGCTTTGCCTTTCCCTACACCAAAACCTTCGAGAAAGAATGCCTGACCCGCGGCGTCACCTACGAAGTGATTGCCGATGGCCGGTTCAACTCCATCCTGGAAGAGATTGGTGACCCGGAAGTCAATATGGAAGCCATTAAACTGGAAAAAGCACCCAAGATTGCTGTGTACACTCCCGACTTTAATGCGCGCGGCGAAAAAATTCAACCCTGGGATGATGCTGTAACCCTGGTACTAACGTATGCCGAAATCCCCTACGAAACCGTCTACGATGGTGAAGTACTGGATGATGTGCTTACCCAATACGACTGGCTTCACCTTCATCACGAAGACTTTACCGGACAGTACGGCCGCTTTTACCGCGTCTATAACAGTACCCCCTGGTACCGGGAAAATGTACGCCGTATGGAGAAACTGGCCAAAGAAGAAGGCTACAAAAAGGTGTCGCAGCTAAAACTCGCCGTGGTAGAACGCATCCGCGAATACGTCACCGGTGGCGGCTTTATGTTTGCCATGTGCTCCGCTACCGATACCTACGACATTGCGTTGGCCGCTAAAGGCGTGGACATCTGTGCCGAAATTTACGATGGCGACCCCGAAGACCCCAATGCGCAAAGTAAGCTCGACTTTTCCCGAACGCTGGCTTTTGAAAACTTCCAACTGGCTCGCAACCCCCTGGAATATGAATACAGCTCCATTGACCACAACCGGGGCCGTAATGTAGCTGCCGAGCAGGACTACTTCAACCTGTTTGATTTTTCAGCTAAATGGGACCCGGTACCGACCATGCTTACGCAAAACCATACGCGCACCGTGAAAGGATTTATGGGACAGACAACTGCATTCCGTAAAAGGCACATCAAATCGGATGTTTTAATCCTTGGAGAGAACAAACCTGCGGATGAAGCCCGTTATATACACGGTAACTTTGGTGATGGATTCTGGACATTTTATGGTGGACACGACCCGGAGGATTACCGCCACTTTGTCAATGACCCGGAAACTGACTTAAACCTACACCCCAACTCCCCGGGATACCGTTTAATCCTCAACAATATCTTATTCCCGGCGGCTAAAAAGAAAAAGCGAAAAACGTAATTATCTCCCGAAAAAATCGAACTGACTTATGAAGACATTAATTCGCCCATTATTATGGATTGTGCTGCTGATTGGTGGATTTATCGCCGGAGTAGCCTGGCGTAACAGTGATGCGGACACCAAAAAGGCGGACGTAGAACTGGTAAGTACAACCACGGATTCTGAGGTCAAAACAACCGCTAATCCGTCTTCCTCAATAAATGAGGCTACGGCATCCGAAGCGTATTCACCAGACTTACGTCCCGAGGAGCTGCATACCATCAAGCTTTTCGAGGAATCGGCATCTAGTGTATGTTTTATTACTACCAGCAATGTTCGGCGCGACTATTGGAGCCGCAATGTAACCGAAGTACCACGTGGTACCGGGTCGGGTTTTATCTGGGACAAACAGGGCCACATCATCACCAACTACCACGTTATTCAGGGAGCCGATAAGGCTAAGGTGACCATGGGTGACCAAACCACCTACGATGCCCAACTGGTTGGAGTAGCCCCCGATAAAGATCTTGCCGTACTAAAAATCGATGCTCCCCGGCCACGCCTACGTCCCATCCCCCTGGGGTCTTCCACCAATCTGCTGGTCGGGCAAGCTGTGTATGCGATTGGTAATCCCTTTGGGCTCGACCAAACCCTGACCACGGGAATTGTATCTGCTCTGGGCCGGGAGATCAAATCGGTGAGTGGCATTCCAATCCGGGAAGTGATTCAAACGGATGCCGCCATTAATCCGGGTAATTCAGGCGGGCCACTGCTCGATTCCCGCGGCCGGTTGATTGGCGTGAATACGGCCATTTATAGCCCCTCCGGTGCTTCGGCAGGAATTGGATTCTCCATTCCCGTTAATATCGTGCGCTGGGTAGTACCCGAGCTGATCGAGCACGGAGAAATCAAACGCCCTTCCCTTGGGGTATCGCTCATCCCGGGCAATTACGCTAAGCGCTATGGGCTTGACCTCGACGGGCCGCTCATCCGCAGTGTCGAAACCAACGGTGCTGCTGACCGGGCCGGACTGCGCGGAACCAGCCGTAGCCAGGATGGCGAATTTATTCTGGGTGATGTTATCCTCGAAATAAACGGCATGAAGGTTACCTCCTACGAGGAGTTAATCCTTATGCTTGAGAAATATGAGCCCGGAGATAAAATCACGCTACTCATTCAACGGGAAAATAAGAAGCGTGAAGTAGAGTTAATTCTCGACCCACCGGCTAATTAACCGATCTGGCTTCCATAAGAAAAGCCCCGAAGTCAACTTACTTCGGGGCTTTTCTTATGGAATAAGCCATGTCATATCCCAACTATCATCTTGCTGACGAGCAAATAATGCCCGCTGATGTCCCTCTTGTTCTAAATGAAGTACGTCCATCTCCGTAACTTCCTGAATGAGTAGGGCAAAGTTAGTGAATGCGAAATCAGTATTCTCGGGAGGCCAGTCATCCGACCACCCTTCCGGCAGACCCGTGGTGTACTCAGTGACTTTACTGCCGGGCTCCTGCACCGTGGCATAGGTACGACGACCGGCTCCGTTTAAGCGACTCCAGAATTCCTGACAGCGTTCTGTTCCCTGTTCCAGGGCCACCTTACCCCGGCAGCGTATCTGTATTTTCTTACCGGGATCCCAGTAAAGCGAAGCAACTTGACTTTGTTCGCGCAGTTGTCCGACTTTGTGAGATCGTATGTCTGTAAAAAAAAGCAACTCGTACGACTGGGTATCCGCCTCGCGCAAAACTACCGTACGCGCAAATGGCGCTTCTTCTGCGTAGGTGGCCATTACAGGAGTACGCATGGGATGATTCCGCTTAACGGTAGCCTGAAACAACATATTCCAGGCGTGCCGATACATATCTTTTAATTGTTCAAATCGCTCCATATGTCTTATCGTATGTTAACGAAAAAAAATTCTTTGAAAAAAATGTGACCTCCCGCAAAAACTGCGTCTTAATGTCGAATCTGATTAAGATCAGAAACGAAATAAAAATGAGTGTTGAATCTGATGATATTTAAGGAGTAAAATCTCCTTAAATATCTTTTTCCCAAAAAAGTGGGGAGCTCTTTGAAATCCTGGAAAGTAATTGCCTAAGTACCGGAATACCCAGGTACTAAAGCAGAACAATAGCTTCGACAAAAGATAAGTTTAGGTGATTTCATACGGGGGAGCCATGTCTCTCCTGTTTTTAACAACCTGGTAACTAATTTTTAACAACCCACTAAATATCAAAACAAACCGAATATAAGCCTGTTAAAATACACTAAATTAGAATTTTATTCTAAAATTAAAGATGTTAAACAAAAAGTATCGGGCGGAAAATATCAAATGTGACGAATACGGGTTTAGGTTTAGAGGAGGAAGCCGATTGGCTTCCTCTTTTTGTACTTATTGACCGAAACAAATACAATTACTCTTTGTTTTGAATGTGAAAATTCGCTAGATTTGTGCTATCAATAAATACACAGGAAAAAAGTCTTGAATCTTCATATAAAAGGTGTATTAAAATAATAAGAAGGTTTTCATGATATGAATATGGGTTTTAGGTGTTTTTTTGAGGGGTGAAGTTCCATCTTCACCCCTTTTTTTATGTCCCGCCTTAACGAAGTAGTGTAATATCGCCCTTTACCATGCGACGATCCCCATTGCGCAGACGGACGATTATCTGATAAACATAAACACCAGTATTAAGTGCTCTTCCGCGAAACTGCCCGTCCCAGCCGTACTGAGGATCATTGGGCGCAAATGCTGTTCGGGCAAAGACCTGCTCTCCCCAACGGTTGAAAACCTCAAATTGCTCCACCTCGACCACTTGTTCACCGGCTTGTATGAAAAATACGCGGTTCGCTTCCTGCTCACTGTTCGGGGCAAAGACCGTAGGGAGATATACGGGTAATTCTTCCCGCACGAAAACAGTTACCGCGTCGGTCACCACACATCCGTCCGTACCCGTACCGGTCAATCGATACGACACGGTGAATGACGGCGCAACCGACAATCGGTCCGCAGTGCCTACTACCTGATCTTGTACCCGCCAGATAAGTTGATCGAAGGCTCCGGTCAGCGTGGGAATAAGCTCAAGACTATCGCCGGAAACTATTTCCTGATCCGGCCCTAGATCCATCGCCAGATTATTACCGGAGGCAATGCGCACCGACTCGGTCCAGGTGCAGCCGTTGGCATCCTCAATACGTACCTCATATACACCGGGAGACAAGTTGGTGACCTTTGGAGTAGTCATCAGGGGGGAATTTGCTCCAAAGGCATATAAAAATGGCCCCTGCCCACCGACAACATTTCTAACCTCAATCGTTCCAGTTGCCTCTGCTCCGCAACCGACAAGGTCTGCCAAAATGACCGCTGAATCAATAGCAGAGGCGTTAATAGCTACGGTATACGATACCGTATCCCGACAGCCACTTTCGGAATATCCTGCCGTTACCGTATAGACGCCCGGTAAAGTCACCAGTATTTCACGGCTAGAAGGCATGCCTGGCACTCCGCCGTCCGGTCCCGTCCAGGAGATATCACTCAGTGTACCGGAGCGGGCATCCTCAACCCGTAATCTGACGGTACCGTCCCCACCACATCCAAGGGTTCCATCATCGCTGACCGCCAGCTCCGGACGGGAAATTATTTGTGCTACCGTTGCCTGAGATTCAGCACGGCAGCCATTGTCCTGGTCCACCACCACGAATTGATACACACCGGGAGTAGCGACCTCGAGCGTTCCGATATCGGTAGCCAGTGTATCACCGCTTTCCAGCCAAAAAGCAGATAAATCTTCATCATAGTTGATCACCTCAATCAATGTCGCCCCCCGTTCGCAGGTCAATGTATCCGGACTACTTAACACAGGTACGGGAGGAACTTCCCAGTCTGCAGCAACGACGATGAGGGTACTATCCTTACAGCCGTTGGCGGGATCAACCACGGTAAGCTGCAGGCTGACGGGATCGAGAATAGTTAGTTGCGTGCCCGACAAATCACCGGCAGGAGTACTGCCCGTAACCACCTGCCAGGTAAACCTGGGTGTCATAGCAGAGGTGGTTTGCGATCTGCCGGCATCAAGTACGACGGAGGTGCTCCGACAATCGAGTGGGAGCGCACCAACCGTATCAATGATCGGACGGGGAGCCCCCTGATCGCGAATTACCGTAGTAGCCACTTCAGCCTGACAACCGGTTACCAGATCAGTGGCCAATAGCTGATAAACGCCCGGCATCGAGACACTGATCATCAGACGATCAGTATCGGTGGCGATCTGTCCATCCGGTGTTGACCACTGAAATGAGTAGTCATCTGCTTCACCGTTCACAGCAGCTGCCAGCTGCTGTGCAGGCTCATCGCAGGTCAAAGCATATAAAGCCGGTAAGGTAATCGATGGCCGTGCCTCGGTTACCGTTACCACACTAGTATCCGTCGCTACGCAATTATTCGTCGTATCGCGTACGGTCAAAAAGAAGGAGTCGGGGCGGGCTACACTAAGTACCGGCTCGTCCATAGCTGATAAGTCTAGCCCACCGGCCGATGTCCAGGTGTATGTATAGGGAGCAGTGGGCGGTAATCCTGTCGATAATTCCACCGATAGATCAGTACATCCCAGTACGGTTTGCCCGGGCAGCATCGGTTGCGGAGTAGCCGTATCCGGGGCTACCGAAAAGGTAATGGCATCGCTACAACCATTATCTATATTCTCGACCCAAACCTCATACTGCCCAGGACGTGAGAAAAAGGCCTCCCGTTGGTCAGCCAGCACATCACCGGTGACATCCCGCCACTCGTACCGCAAATTAGATGCCGCAGCAATTGGTGCCTCCACACCAACTTCATTTTGGCTACAGCCTAAAAATATGGGCGTTATGGGAGCGAGCTCGGGGAAGTCCTGAGGTGGAATAAGACGTACACTATCTACTGCCAGGCACCCCGTAAGCGTATCCTGTGCCGTAAAAACATACCATCCAGGGCCTTCTATTAGGGGATTCAAGCTGCCGGCGCCACCTCGAATATTCCCGTCTGTCGTTGTCCATTGGTACCGAATATTACGCTCATCCGATGCTATTTGCCCGGGCAACCGAAAAACCGGGTTGGCGCAGTCGAGGGTGTCGTTACTACCGGCGTCAATTGAGGGTATTGTTTGTGCTGTGGTTACCCGTACCGTATCGCGCAGACTGCAACCCGTTGTGGGGTGCATGGCTTCCAACCAATACAGTCCCCCACGATCTATGGTCAGCAGAGGGGCATTTGGAGTATTCACCAGGGTATCAAACTCATTGTACCAACGATAGCGTATGCTGTCTCCCGGAGCGGGGAGGTTTTGCCCCAAAGTGAGCATCGGCTGTGCACAGGTAAGAACGACGTCCGTTTGTGGTGGAATATCAGGGAAGCGCTTGTCCGCCACTACCCTTACCGTTTCCTCCCCAGCGTTGCCCTGAGCATCGGTAACGACCACCCGATAAGAGCCCGCCGCATCTACCTCTATAAAAGGCTGTGTCGGGTCGGTGAGGATCTGTCCATCGGCGGTCGACCAGCGATAAGCACAATTTGTACAATCTGAACAAAGCGTTACGGTCAGCAGGATGGCAGGCTGATCACACGTCAACGTATCCGCAACTAGTGGCTCCAGGCAGGGCCCGCAAACCTGCTCCTCCACAACTGCCGACTCTACGACCCGGCATCCCGTTAAGGTATCAATCACTTCCAGACGGTACGTACCCGGCGTATTAACCAGCACAAAAGATGAATCGGTATTACCAATGATATTAGTTCCCGACCATTGATAGACGTAGTCGATAGAAGGCGGGACGGCTAAGGCCTCAAACCGAAACGTATCCTGATTACAGGGTAGAAATGATGAACCAAACCGGATATCGGGCAGGTCGGCATCCCGATTGACCTGTACGATATCTTCATCCCGGCATCCGGTTTCGGTATTGAGTACGCTCAGTAGATAACTTCCCGCTTCCATCACTTCCACCGTAGGGTCCATGCCCAGCGTATCCCCCAGGTCATTAATCCAGGTATACTGAATGGCGGGCCCCGCCGTAGAACCGACAGCACTCAGCAGGGCCTCCGGGTTGCTGCAGGTGAGTACCTGATCGGGACTAACGACAACTGTGGGGAGCGTGGTACGATCGATAACTTCCACCTCGGCCGTATCGGATTGCCCTACCGCCGCGTTAGTAACAATCAACTGATAGATACCCGCACAGCCCACCTCCACCTGCGTTCCGGCACTGGCCGACAAACAGCCGGCATTAGGCCCTTCCCACTGGTAAGATAGAGGATTGCCGTCGGCCGAGCTTGTCGCATCTAAGAGTACTCGTCCCGACGTACAAGTAAGCGATGACGGCGGCTGAATAACCGCCGTTGGAGTACAGTCCAGGATGACACTTACACCCAGAGTATCTGCACAATCAAACGTTGCGTTGGTTACGATGAGCTGATAGTCTCCCGCATTAGTCACCATCAGCTGGGCCCCGGCACCTATCAGCGTATCGTTTTGCCACCAACTAATAGTACCGCCTTGCGAGGGAGAAGCGTCCAGCACAGCCTCACCCGAAAAACAATCCAAAGCGACGGTATCGGAGGCGACGGTAGCAACCGGACTGTTGCTATCTTCCACCACCTCTATGGAACGCACTGTACTACATCCGTTAACCAAATTAGTCATCTCCAGCTGATAGGTACCGGCGCAATTTACATCGACCCTACTCGTATCGCCTGAAAAAAGCAAACAGGGCCCTGCCCAGGCATAGGAGAATAAATTGCCCTCATCAGATCCGGAATCAGGCCCCACCGTAACGATATCCTGACTGCAACTCAGCGGGCCGTTCGAAGCCAGAGTGAATGCAGGGCGGGTCGTATCGGCCCGAACCCGGACAGAATCCATAGCCGTACACCCATTCTGAAGGTTCGTAATCGTTACAAAATACAACCCCGACTGATCTACTACCGGCCTGGCCGCTGCTGTATCGCCAGGAAAGACTGCGGCAGATGAACGCCAGGAAATCTCCGTCAGCGCATCATTCATCAGCAACGGACTGCCCAAAATTACCGTCGGCTGATTGCAGGTAATGGATTGATCACTTCCTGCCTCTACCGGTGGTGGCACGGTGTCCACCGACACAAAAACTTCCAGGGAGCGATTGGAGCATATAACCGAATCTTTCTGGATTTGCACTTGCAAAAAATAGCTCCCTCCCCGATCTACCGTCAATTGGGAGTCTGTCCCAACCACATCCACCGAGAAGGTACCCTCGCGCTGTCGTTCCCAGCGATACCGCAAGCTACTATCACCTGTGGGCCCCGAATTGGTTCCGTCTAACAATACGCGAGGACGGCTACAGGTCAGCGTGCGCTCCCCCGGAGTAACAACAGCTTGCGGAGCAAGGACCGTCAGGTCAAGTACCACAATGCTATCACAGCCCGCGACGTTGGTTAGGGCCACCTCGTACACCCCGGTCGTGTCGAACGTTTGACCACCTACCGTAATGTTTTGTCCACTACAAACTACTTGCCGGACCGTATCCCGTGAAGGCACGATTACCGATAAATTTAGGGTGGTAATGCTTTGGCATCCTGCCGGGGATAGCAGGGTATCGACGTATGTGCCCGTTGCGGTGTATACCGACGTCCCAATGACCACCGACTCCCCAACACAGATAGTCGAATCAATCACCTGATCAGCAATCGGCGTTACATCCAACGCCAACACCACAATGCTATCGCAGCCATTTTGGTTTTGTAAATCGAAGGTATACGAGCCAGAGTCGGAAAAGGTAGTATCCGCAAAAGACAAGGTGTCACCCTCACACAGAAACTCCTGAATAAAGGTCGTATCGGAAAGCGGCAGCACCTCAATACTCCAGGCATTTTCCGTAAGGTCTCCACAAAAGGGCGGGTCCGGCCGGGCTAATTGGCTACGCAGGGTATCGATTCGTAGCGTACCGTCGACTACCGGCAGGCGCGACGTGTCGGTGCGGGCATACGACAGGCCATACATAGTGTACGTACCCGGAGGTAAAGTTCCCCAATCAGCCAGGGTGTCCCGGTCGATGAGCAGCGAATCGCTGGTAAGTAGCCAGGTATATGCGTATTCGGTGGTGTCGGGCTGGCTTACGCCAAAATCAATAGCCGGCCGGATGCCGGGCAGAGGGGTGCCCGCACAAACCTGCACCGTAGAATCGACAGCAAACTGCCCTGCCTCGGCCAGGCAGCAATTTTCGCCCAGGGGGTCACAAAAGGTAATTTTTACGTCGCGTAGCACTCCGGGCAGTGCAATAGTGGTTGTCTGAGTCTCCATCACCAGGAGCCAGGTGCCGTTTACCGGGCCCATGTCCAGGTCATCCAGACGTCCGGAATATGGGAAAAAATCCCCTTCGGTAACGCCAGCTGCGATGGGGTTAGGTAAATCGTTATCCCATTTTTGGTTGGACGGAGCGACATTCAGGCGTTCGGCCAGAAAGGTCACAATATACTCAAAGCCCAACCCAGCTACCGGACTTGAGGCATTCGGTCCAATGAGCTTTACCTGACGCCCCGAGGGTGCCACCAGCCACATTTCAAAATCACCGACAACATTATGGATGAAATCCACATAAACAGAACAGACCCCCTGATCTGGGTGCGAGAGGTCGTCGTTGACCACATCAAAGACAGCAAGCTCTATCGTGTCGCGAGTATTGACCTGAATAGGCACGGGTTGCTCCAGACCACAGTTCTGTCCCTTCATCCAGGAAAAGGAAAACAAGAGCAGGCACAGGATAAAAAATCGGTTCATACCGGGAAAGAATATGTTTTGGGATTTGTCGTTTTGGGAAAGCACGATGCCTTATTAAAGGTACTAATTACATCCTAAATATCTGTTAAAGGCCTTCGGCAAAACCAGCATTTCTGCATCTTAATAGTTTAAAAACCAAACTCTATTGTACTTTCGTATTTAGTAACGAAAAAATACCCTCTGCATATGCGTTTCCTATACCGATCTTTTCTCATTATTGGCTTGCTATTCTTCATGGCACCGCAAGGTCAGGCACAAAGCCTGAGTGGACTTTCCTTTAAAGAGCGGTTGTGGTACGGTGGCGGGTTTAATCTTGGCTTTAGCGGAGGCACGGGCATCTCAGTCTTGCAACTGGGCATTTCCCCGATGGTGGGCTATAAGATAACCCCGCGTCTTTCTGTGGGGCCACGGATTTCTACGCTTGTTTCCTTCTACTGGGTACAGTCGTTTAACGGAGAGCGGCAAAGTACACAGCCCGTCAACTGGGGCGCAGGACTTTTCTCTCGCTACAAAGTTACGTCCGAGATCTTTGCGCACGTAGAATACGAATATGCTAATCAGGCCCTGGTGCAACAGGGGTTTGACGGGCTGGAAACGCGTCGTATTACCAACGATAATATTTATATCGGTGCCGGCTATAGCAGTGGTATGGGGCCGGGTAAGTTTGAAATTCTGGGATTGTACAATATCAATCAGAATTTTGAGTCGATCGATTCTCCATTCACGCTGCGTTTTGGGTTTACCCGAAATTTTTAGCGGAAGCGGTATCACAAACTGCGCTTACGAAGTCCATACTTCGCGGGGCTCATTGGGCAGTGCCTTCAGGTTTTTCAGGTATCGCTCCTGATTAAATACGCCTAGATTAAACGTTTCCTCCTCTTCCTGCATCACCAGGAACAGTTCCATCATCACACACTGACCAACGAGTATCAGCGCATCCTCCTCTGACCATCCCTGATCGAGAAGGCGACGTATAGTTTGCTTGGTCTCCGGAGGGTCTTCATCACGCAATTGGTTGGCGATGATTTCGTCCACAGCTTCTTTCAGGGACATATCCTCACCGTTCATACCCTCCTCTTCAATATTGATGTCTAGTTCCATCATGTCATTCATAAAGAAATCGGTAAGGTTAAACATACCGTAGTCTTCTTCCTGCAAGAGATCATTTATGCTTTCGCGAAAAAATTCTTCCGGGTCCCAGGTCATTTCGCCGAGAAAGTCCAATACGTCTTCGTGTTCAGGATGGTTTTTATCGTTGAGGGCTTCCAGAAAACGCGCATACCCGGGTGCGCCGCCGATATCTTCGGGCGGAGTCGCTCCGGTACCCGCTGCACAAAAGGGATAGAACTGATTTTTCCGGGCAGCCTGCACCTCTTTCAGGATAATGGTATGCCGCCAATTGTCGCCAAAATCATAGACGTACACCATACTGTCACCCGGTTTTTGCAAAAACTGGCTGATGGGAATATCCTCGTAGGCCACGGCCCCCATCTCATTTGTTTCGTCAAAAGGCATATAGCTGTTGCCTCCGTGCCGAAAGGCGTGCAGGTGACCGTTCAGCCAGCTCATACTGGTTTGGATTATCTTGTGCAGGTCGACCAGGTACAGATCGGCCGGCAACCACAATTCGCGGTATACCGGTACAGGCATATCTTGTAACTCAACTCGAATCTTAAAAACATCTTGACTAGGCATGATTGGCTTTTTCCACAAGATAAGCACCTAACTCCTGCCATCAAAAGATGAAGAGAAATTGGCATTAAGTAGCAGGTATCGGGTATTCCGCCAGTTTATACCAAATACCTGCTACTAACACATCCCTTAAAAATCGACCGTCAGTCCGACCAGGATATTTCTTCCGGCCTGAGGGTAGTAACCGCGCAAGAGCACTTCGTCATCACCGCTAAGGTAGCGGTACGACCAGCCATTGGTTTCGTACATGGCGTTGAACACGTTTTGCAACAGCATAGTAAACCGTATCTCTTTGGTGAGTACATTCTTTAACGCATACTGCAGCCGCACATCCGAAAAGAAATAGGGCTCAATAATATTCTCTTCGTCCGAGGTATTGTCCAGATATTGTTTGCTTACGTACTTAGACAACAGACTCACGCTGAGCGACTGATTCTCCATCCACGATTGATTGGCCAGGGGTTGCCAGGTCAGTTCGGTAGCGGCGATCAAACTGGGGGAAAAAGAAAGGGTGGTATTTTCCAGTAACCGCTCTTCCTGCGTAAATCCGCCATCATCCTGAAATACGTCCACAAACTGACGGAACTCCTGAATGCGATTGCGGCTAAAGGTAGTACTTGCCTGGAAATCAAGGTTAGACAGAAGCTGATAGCCCCCGGTTAATTCCAGGCCCAGCCGGTAAGATTTGTCGACATTGATCCGGGTAGCCGCCCCAACGTCGTTCAGTTCGCCATTCAAGACCAGTTGATCGTTGTAGAACATATAGTAGCCCGTAGCTTCAAAAGCGGCCCGGTCAAACTGCTTTTTGAATCCCACCTCTGTATCGAGGAGTTGCTCCGGATTGGGACGGCTTTCCGGCGTTGATTCGACATAGTCGTTGCGGTTAGGCTCCCGGTGAGCGACCGCAAAAGAGGCATACGCCGAGGTCACTTCATCCCAGTTGTAGTGCAAGCCGGCTTTGGGGTTGAAGAAGTCCAGGTTGACGTTTTGGTCTACCTGATTGCCTGCCCGGTTGAGCCCCAGGAAGGAATAGTCGACCCGGCGGTACTGCAGGTCCAGATAGCCGCGCAAACGCGTAACGAGTTCATAGTTCATGCGTCCGTAAATATTAAAATCGGACTTCAGGGCGTCATTTTGGTAATACTGCTCGTCGGGGGTTAGTCCTTCGGCTAGCTCGGACCAGACAATTTCGCCGAAGTGGTCGCCGGCGTATACGTGGTAGCCCCCACCCAAGGTAGCATCGAGCCGGGCACCGGTGTAGTTGATGCCATAGACACCTCCGTAGAAGTCGTTATCCAGCCAGAGGCGACGCACCAAATCGGGTAGTTCATCATCGATAATTTGGGTCGAAAATCCATATTCGGCCAGATCCTGATCGGCCTTATATTGCTCAAAAAAGCCTTCTCCCTGTGTGTAGTGCAGGGCAACGTTGGCGTTCCAGTCAGCACTCAGTTGCTGATTGAATAACAACTGATAGTGAGTCTGCCGGTAATTATCCACCTCGTCCTCGTAGGGTGCACCGGGCTTTTCGGTACCCGAGGGATTGAAGGTACGCGTTTCCCAGTCGTCGACCAGCTCGGACGGTACGCCGTACCAGGCCTGATAGGTAATTTCGTGGCCGCTAAACGTATTGAAGCGCAGCATAGTACGGTCGCTGACGTAGGCTCCGGACAGGTAATAGGATTCCATGTCGGCGGTAGCCCGGTCGATATACCCGTCTGAGTTGATCCTCGATAGCCGGCCATCGATGACGAATTTATCCTTAAGCAGGCCGGTAGAGAACTGCACATTGCGCTTGAAGGTGTTAAATGAGCCGGCCGAAGCGTTGATGCGGGCGAAGGGCTCCTGCTCCACTTTCGAAGTATTAATGTTGACGGTAGCGCCAAAAGCACCGGCACCATTGGTCGAAGTACCCACCCCCCTTTGGATCTGCACATCAGATGCGGAGGTAATAAAGTCGGGCATATTAACCCAGAATACCCCTTGCGATTCGGCATCATTCAGTGGAATACCGTTGATAGTCACGTTGATCCGGGTTGGATCAGTACCACGAATGCGAATCCCCGTGTAGCCAATGCCGGTTCCGGCGTCAGAGGTCACCACTGCCGAGGGTGTCCAGCGCAGCAAGTAGGGAACGTCCTGCCCCAGGTTATTTTCCTCCAGGTCGGCTTTTTTGAGGTTAACAAAGGTCATGGGCGTGCGCTCATCCGCCCGGGTCGCCTGTACGGTAACACTTCCCAGATCAATGCCTGAGGTCTGCAGGTCTACCTGGAGCACCAGTGCTTCCTGCCCTGGCTCTACGGTGAACGTGGTTGTCCACGGTGCGTAGCCGACATAACTCACTTGTAGGGTATATGTGCCGGCGGGCACCCCGGGAATCGAGTACGCCCCCTCCAGATCCGAGACGGCGCCCGTCTCCAACTCTGGAATAAGCACATTAGCTCCCGGTAGGGGCAGCTGCGCTCCGTCGGTAATGGTACCGCTGACGGTACACTGAGCAACTAGCATACTGCTGTACCCGACCATAAGGAGGGTAAGCAACGCAAAAAATCGAATAGTCATAATAGAACGTGTGTTGTGATGAATGAATCCGCTGACCTTGGGGTTTGGTCGGCGTAGTTCTTTCACCTGGACGCTCATCCGTTGTAGGGACGAGGCGTCCCATACACCATCGAAGGCGAACCTTCTTTCCCTTCCCGGCATTACCCGGGCAGGTTCAATGGGTATGATCTCAGCCCGTGGTGTCGGCCGCAGCCGATCGGGCACCCCAATCAGAGTACTAACGAGATACTGCCTAAGCTTCTCCCGTTGGCGCGAAAGTACGCCACGAACTCGTCAAATGCAACGACAACCCTAATTTTTATTTGGATACCAGTGCTCAAGATGATGTATAGCTTGCGCCAAACGCTGCTGCCGCGAATCCCCGGTGATGGTCTCGTAAGGCAACCCAAGTTCCTTTGCAGTTTGCTCGTACCGCAGGAAAAGGAGCTCTCTATCGTTCGGGTTTTCCCGTAAGGGATCGGACTCCCAGGGAATATTAGGCCGGCAAAGCAGGTATAAATCAGCCGGCTCATTATGCAGTTTTTCTTTAATCCAGGGATCTACCGACGCAAAGCGCACCGCTGCCCAGATGTAGAGAACGAGTAGTCCCGTATCACAGAATATAAAAAAAGAAGACTCCTGTTGCATCAATTCCTGCTGTCGCCGCCATTGTTCGCGGGCCATACGCAGCAAGTCTTCCTCCCGGTACGCCCGTGGCAGTAGCTCCAGGTATTCCCGTGCGTATTCGGGTGTCCACGGGGCATCGAATGCCTGTGCCAGTGCCTGGCAGAGGGTAGTTTTACCACTCGATTCCGGACCGGTAATGACGATGCGCTTCATAGTAGTTTTGTATCTTGAAAGCAAAAGGTAGCCTTTATCATGGAAAACGCCCAAAACACCCTCTGCAAAAACTGTCAGGCTCCCCTGGCTGGCCCGTACTGTAATCAGTGCGGCCAAAAAACGATGGACCGCATTACGCTGCGTACCATTCTTCGGGAGCTTTGGCAATCATTCTTCGATCTCGACCGGGGCACTTTATTCACCATAAAGTCACTTTTGCAACATCCTGGAAAGACCGTTTCCGAATACCTCGGTGGACGTACCCGTCCCTACACTCCGCCATTGCGCTTCGCGCTGGTAATTACCACCATTCAGGTACTATTGAGCGTATGGACCGGCGTCTACGAAACTCAAACTACGGAAATCAGTTCGCTACTTGCCCCAACCCAGGAAGACCAGGAAGCCTTCCTGGAAAATCAGGCGCAGGCGATGGAGGTGATGCGTCCTTATCTCAATCTGTTACCCCTGCTACTTATTCCGTTCTACGCCTATTTTTACCGGATGTTTTTCCGCAAGTATACCAACTTAAACCTGGCCGAACACATGGTTATTGGTGCCTTCATGCAGGGCATAACGGCTCTGATCGGTATTTTGATCATCGTTCCCATCTTGTTGATCACTCCGCGAGCCGATTGGTCGCTACTCGTCAGTTTCACCGTTTACATTGGCCTCTTTTCCTGGACCTACCAGTATATAACTAAGACCTCCTGGCCCCGCGCTATCATTTACGTGGCCCTGGGCTTTTTGATCGGTTATCTGATTCTTTTACTGGTCATGTTTATTCTGGGCATCATTTCGGTATTCATCCTGGCTGCGCTAGGCATTATCGACCCCGGTGCCGGCTAAGGACGCCCGTTGCATTCAACTATTTTTCCAGTGGCTCGTTTTCTCGAAGTGAGTCTTTTTAGCAATCGTTAAGATTGTCCGTAAACTTGATCATTACCGAAAAAAATCTTTTTTTCTTAAAAATCTGGAGTTCATATATGCACGATATCGAGCCACATTGGAGATGGAGAACTGAATATGATGCGGCACGCGACGAGCGCTCACCGTTCTACGGCCGGATATACGATGAATTTCGTTTCCACAATAAAGTGTACAACTACTTCATCCATCCCCAATGGGATTCCTTTGGCTCGAATACACTGTACGCCAAAATTCTGTTTGCCGAATACGATGCGGGATATGCCATCCTCGAGCTTATCGGGGAATGGAACGATTGTGTAACCAACGATATCATGTTCCTCAAACGCGAAATTATTGATTACCTCAGTGCCCATGGAATCGATAAGTACATTGCCATTTGCGAAAATGTATTAAACTTTCACGGCGACGATGACTCCTACTACGAGGAATGGTACGAGGACGTACGCGACAGCGATGGGTGGATCGTCTTTTTGAACACTCTGGAGCACGTGCAAACCGAAATGAATGATACCCGTCTTTATGAGTACGCTCATTTTGGACCCCATTATAATGGCGTCAACTGGCGTCCGCACAAGCCCAAGCTAGTCTTTCAGGCCGTCAATGCTCTGGTGGAAGGGCGCATTCAGTCGCTACCTGCCGGATTCTAAGTGCATCTCCTCGTCAGAATTCCTATCTTTGCATGGAATGCGGAGTGCGGAATGCGGAGTTTGGAATGCGGAGTGCGGAGTTTGGAATGCGGAATGCGGAGTGCGGAGTGCGGAGTGCGGAGTGCGGAATGCGGAGTGCGGAATGCGGAGTGCGGAGTGCGGAATGCGGAATGCGGAAT